>Ga0172368_10002016_pt1 | contig 26692 bp, 22 predicted proteins | sample Lak11m_FD_114540 | JGI IMG/M metagenome (GOLD analysis project Ga0172368, IMG submission 114540) | Freshwater microbial communities from Kabuno Bay, South-Kivu, Congo - kab_022012_11m | ecosystem: Environmental > Aquatic > Freshwater > Lake | place: Democratic Republic of the Congo: South-Kivu...
ATAGTTCGCGGTTTCTTCACCGATGATCTTGATCGAGTTCTTGTTGGCGCCCACGGTTCCGTCTGCGCCTAGGCCAATAAAGACGCAGCGCACTGTTTCGGGGAATTCAATGCTGAATGTTGAGTCAACTTCCAGGCTGGTATGTGAGACATCATCATTGATACCCACGGTGAAATGTCTCTTGGGAGCCGGCTTGCTGAGTTCATCCAACACGGCTTTAGCCATTGCTGGGGTGAATTCCTTGGATGAAAGACCGTACCGGCCTCCCACCACTTTTATATCGCTGCGACCTGATTCGAACAGGGCGTTGACAACATCCAGGTACATTGGCTCGCCAGCTGCCCCGGGTTCCTTGGTTCGGTCCAGCACCGAGATCGCTTTTACACTCATGGGCAGGGACTTCACGAAGGCTTCGGTATCGAACGGGCGGTACAAGCGGACACGCACCACGCCAACCTTTTCGCCTTTTTGCACAAGGTGATTGACGGTGGCTTCGAGTGTTTCACCACCCGAACCCATCACAATAACCACCCTTTCAGCCTGCGGGTGACCGGCGTAATCGAAGAGGTGGTATTGTCGGCCAGTCAGCTTGCCGAATTTATCCATGGCGTCCTGGACAATGCCAGGAACGGCGGTATAGAACGGGTTGACGGTTTCACGCCCCTGGAAGTAGACATCCGGGTTCTGGGCTGTTCCGCGAATGAACGGGTGGTCCGGAGAAAGGCCGCGCGCGCGGTGTGCCTGCACCATATCCATATCGATCATTTCACGCAGGTCGTCATCGGTCAATTGTTCGATCTTGGCGACTTCATGCGAGGTACGGAATCCATCGAAGAAATGCAGGAATGGCAGGCGCGATTTCAATGTGGCTGAATGTGCAATGGCAGCCATGTCGTGCGCTTCCTGCACTGATCCGGATGAAAGCATGGCCCAGCCGGTCTGGCGGGCAGCCATCACATCCTGGTGATCACCATAAATGGAAAGCCCCTGCGCGGCGATGGAGCGCGCAGCGATGTGGAAAACTGTGCTGGTCAATTCACCCGCGATCTTGTACATATTTGGGATCATTAACAGCAGCCCCTGGCTGGCGGTAAAGGTGGTGGTCAGGGCCCCGGTCTGTAGCGCACCGTGGACTGCGCCGGCTGCGCCGCCTTCAGATTCCATTTCTATAACGTGTGGGATGGTGCCCCAAATGTTGGGTTTCGTTTTCGATGCCCATTCGTCGGATAATTCGCCCATTGTGGATGAAGGCGTGATAGGGTAGATGGCGATCACTTCGTTGACTCGGTAAGCAACCGAAGCGGCAGCTTCATTACCGTCAATGGTGATCAAGGCTCGTTTGGTCATTGTTACTCCTTGGTAAAGAAGAAATCAGAGCTAACTCTGTTACTTGTGAAAAATGTTGCAAATCCTTCTAATTATGCCACACTCAAACAAGTTTAGTACCATCAATTTGGATATGATAGTAATAAAAGGCACCTAAAACAAGCGCGTGTTGTCATGTATTTGGACAATAAAGAGTGGAAATGTGGATACAAAATAATCAGGATTGAACTGGTTCAGAAGTTCAATCCTGATTGTTGCCAGGCATCGAAGGGAAATTGACAAAAGGGAGTTTACCGGTTGAGGAACGAATTGCTTATGTAATCATGCGAGGTGTGATTTTGCCAGGAGAAGCGCTGCCAGTGATTTTGCATCCAACATCTGGCCGCTTTCAGCCAGTTGGTATGCTTTTGCAACTGGTATTTTTTCCACACTCAGGTATTCATCGACATCCGGTTGGAGTGGATCATGGCTCAATCCGCTGGCAAGGAAAACATGCATCAATTCAGTAGAATAGCCGGGCGCCAGGTAAAAACGGCCGATTTCCTTGAGCATTCCTGCAGCCATGCCGGTTTCCTCGCGGATCTCTCTTGCGGCAGCTTTTTCAGGAGGCTCTGACGGCTCAAGTGTTCCGGCCGGCAGTTCCAGCAAATCGGTTTGAGCTGCATGGCGATACTGGCGTACAAAATACATCTGGTTGTTTTCATCCACCGGGACTATGATGACCGAGCCGATATGTTCGATGATGTCATATTTAACCGTATTACCGCCAGGTGTGCGCAAGTCATCCCTGCGAACACTAAAGGCCCGGCCTTCGTAAGTAATTTCTGATTTGATCAATTCAAATTTCATCAATGTTTCCTTGATAAAGAAAAACCCGGGCAAGATGCGGCCCGGGTCTCGAAATGCAACGAAATGATTAAGGAATTTGGAGCGTGGAGCCTGTGGTCAGGCTGTAGCTGCCGCTCAAACCGTTGGCTGCAACGATCTGACTCGGGTCCACATCCCCATACCGGCAGGCAATACTATATATTGTATCCCCGGCGCGGACAGTATATTGTGCTGGGTGCGCGATGCGGGCGCGCGGACCCGGGAATGGGTTGTTGTTGCTCGGAATGGTTAGCGTGCGTCCCGGGAAAAGCATTTGACCATCAGAAATTCCATTGAGGGCAAGCAATTCATCAGGATTGACATTGAAACGGCGGGCTATGCAGTAGACGAACTCGCCTTCCTTTAAAGTATAGGAGGCTGGTTTTACAACTGGAGCCGCAGTCACGATTGCGGGCACAGGCGTGTTGGCGGCAGGCGCCTGAGGAGTTGGTGATGGCAACCCCAGGCTGCCATCCGGGGTATTGGTTGCAATTCCTGCCAGTGGTGTAAAAGTGGCGACCGCACCGGGTTCGGTGGTGGCAGCCTGCGTGCCTGCAGCGGGTGGAATTGGTAATCCGGCAGTGGCGACCGCGGTTTGGGTCCCGGCGATTTCGATGGCATTCATCACGGATGTGCCCACAGGTTGCGGGAAGTTAACATCCGGAGTCGGTGTGCCCACCGGCACAGATGCCGCGCGAGTGCAGGCGTTCAGCGTTAACGCCAACACCGCCAGTAACAGCAGTACTAATTTCTTGCTCATTTTTTCTTTTCCTCCAAAAGATGGGCGGGATATGTGCGTAAGTGGGTGGGTTAAGTTGATACTAGCACATAGTTTAACGTGCGTCAAGTTATCACCTCTGATTAACTAACATTCTGGATGAAAAAACAATGTTTTTTTGATTGAGGATGTCATTCCTGTCGCGGCGGCGGTCACCAGGGATTATCATAATAAAACCGCCTTTTAGGGCGGTTTTTCGGGGGCGTAAATGGCAAGTTTAGGCCGACTCTTTGCTCTGCGCAATAAGCCGGTGAATGTCCTCCACGTGTTCTTCTTCGTGCGGGCCAAAGATGTTGATGATATCCACCAATGTTCCTGGGTCTCCCCACGGTAGTATGTAGTGAGCAGTGATCTTGTTTTCAGGCACTTCCTTTAATAAGCGGATCACCTCTTTACGGGTTTCGATGAACTCGCGATAAATGTGATCATAATCGAGCCCTTCCCGGGTTGCTACAGTTTCAGCGTTGTATGCATCTACTCCACGCGAGGCAGGCGTGGCGGGGACATCCCCTGCCATCAGGGATTGGATGAAGGCGATGACAGAGTCATCCCAACCTGAGAGATGGGCCAGGATCTCGCGGATGGTCCATAATGGATATATTTTTCGGTTTTTATCGATCTCATCCAGCAAAACGAGCATCCTGGCGCGCGGTTGCTCGAGGATGTCGATCAATTCATCACGTTGGTTCATAAAAATCGGTTCTCCATGATGTTTATTTTATCAGGAATTATTTCGATGGATTTCGGGTAGAAATTGACAAAACACTGAGCCGGATCGACATCCAACGTTTTGAGCAGGATGATGTCGATCCACCAAGCCAGGCTGTGCAGGTCACCTTATCCACCCGCACCCCAAGCGATCAAATCCATTGGCTATTCGTGCGATCAGAATATTTGGGCTGACAATAAGCCGATGAATTTCTCCACAATTTGGGGATCAAACTGGATGCCTGAAAGCTCCTGGATATATTTCTGTGCTTCCGAAGATGTCCATGATGGACGATATGGGCGGTCACTGGTGAGGGCATCCCAAACGTCCACCACTGCAAACAGGCGAGCCGCCAGCGGTATTTGTTCCCCTTTCAACCCACGTGGGTAACCAGTGCCATCCCATCTTTCATGATGACAGTAGGGGATATCCAAGGCGGGATGTAAATAATCGATCGGTGCAAGCATGTCAAAAGCATAGCTTGGGTGACGGCGCATGACGATGGCTTCATCATCTGAAAGACTATCCGGTTTCAGCAGGATCCGATCCGGAACACCCATTTTACCAATATCATGCAGCAGAGCGCCTCGCCGTATATGGATCAGCTGTTCGCCACGTATGCCCATTACCTGGGCCAACCTGGTTGTCATGTCTGTGACCCGCTGGGTGTGTCCTTCGGTTTCCTTGTCGCGCAGATCCATGGCTCTTGACCAGCCCTCAATGGTGGAATCGTAGGCCTGGTTTAATTCCCTTAAAGAGCGATCAATTCCTTCAAACAAGCGGGCATTTTCAATGGCAGCGGCAGCCTGGTGACCAAACGCCTGTGCCATTCCTGCAGATTCCAGGCTGTATGCGGCTTGGGTGCGACTGTCGAGGGTGATATAGCCGATCACTTCTCCACGGGTGATTAATGGCACCGCCATCCAGCCAAGCACATAGGATGTTTCGCCCCATTTCATGAAACGAGGATCATCCTGGGCATTCGCCAGTATTAGCGGCTCCCTGCGTTCTTTAACTTCCAGGAAGAGCGGATCATTTGCCGGGTAGTTCCTGTCGATGATTTGACCGGCATCTTTAATCCCATTTGCAATCGTTATCCGGAGATGGTCGCCTTCCAATAAAAATACCGAAGCGCTATCGTAAGGAACAACCTGTTTCAACGATGTCAGGATTGATTCCAACACATGATCGAGATCCAGGGATGTTGAAAGCGCCGCAGTCGCCTGGCGCAAAGTTTCAGCCTCCTGGCGTCTTTTGCGTTCCAGGTTAAAAAGGCGGATCCTTTCAATTGCAATAGCCATCTGTCCAGCTATCGTCAACAACAGCCTCTCGTCATCGTCTGAAAAGAAATCGAGTTGCCTGCTTTCCGCGTTGATCACTCCAATGGTGCGCTCATCAGTTGTGATTGGTACGCACAATTCCGAGCGGATATTTGTTGTGACCTGGAGGTAATTTGGCTCAAGCAAAACATCTTTTATCCGGCGCGGCTTGCCGCTGGTGACCACCGAACCCGAAATGCTCTTGTCGAGGGATGCAATTGGGGCAATGTTTGCTCCAATACCTCTATACGATGGATGAGCCCGTAAAATTTTTTGGGTTTCATCCAGGAGCAGCACGCCAAAATTATCCGGATAAAACGAGTTCCCCACTTCCTGTGTGACAAGCTCCACGAGCTCATCGACTGAGTTCAGTTGTATGCCGCTCCTGGCGATATTGTGCAAGGAGGACAATTCTTCCAATTGTCTTTGCAGCGCCTGTTCCGATTGTTTGCGGGCAGTTATATCCTCGGATACTGACAGGAGTTTGGTTACCTTTCCTTCTCCATTATGTTCAAAGAGAAAATAGCGGTAATGGAACCAGTGCCAATTTCCATTCGGATTTTTACGACGGAACTCGATTTCCCGAACTTCGCCTTCGGAAATCGTGACCAGGTTTTCCATAAAGTTTGCAATCGATTCGCGCTCATCCACGTGCAGGATGTTTGATCGCTCTTCAGGTTGCAGGGCATTAAATTCCAGTATGCCCATTCCATTGATGCTCCTGGTAGCCGCGTTATCAAATTCCATGTTTGATGTCTCGAGATCGTAGACATTGATGCCCAGTGGAACCGCCTTTAAAACATGATCCAAAAAGGCTTGCATGGAGCGCAGGTTTTCTTCCGCTTTTTTACGCTCGGTTATATCCACCGAAAGCGCAATGATCACATCCTGTCCAAAATATGTTCCGGGGTAAAGGCGAACTTCCTTGGGAAAAACTTCACCGTTGGCGCGCAATCCCCAGAATTCGAAAGCCTGAGGTTCTCCTTTGAAGGCTTTTCCTGCAGAATTAAGGACTGACTGCATATCGTTCCTGCCAGGAGCGCCAAGTATTTCGGGAGTTTTCCCAATAAAATATTCTCTTGGGTAGCCATACATATTTACGGCGCCTTTATTTACATCCAGAAAACACCCGTCGCCGGATTGGATGTAAATAGCTTCTTCCACACTGTCAAACAAACCTCGATAGCTTGCCTCACTTTGGCGGAGCGATTCCTCCGCCCGCTTGCGTTCACTGATATCGATTGCCAGGCCAATGACATGAATGACCTTGCCCTCTTCATCATAGGCTGGAATATAGTGGATATCGAAAATGTTCTCTCCCACTTTTGTATCCCTGTTGCGGTATTCTCCCGCAAGAGCCCGGCTTACATCCTCGATGATTTCGGGCACATCCTTGTATAAATCGAAAACAGATTTTCCCAATACCTGACCGGGCCTGAGGCCAAGCGCAGCCAAGCCTTTACCTTCCGAAAGTGTAAAAAGCCCGCGCGCATCGAAAACAAAGCTTATCAACGGTGCCATGGTAACAACAATGCGGTAGCGTTCTTCGCTTTCCCGCAGTGCCAGTTCGGTTTGTCTGCGCTCATGTAATTCGCGTTGAACGGCATTTAACAAGCGCGCATTTTCGACTGCAATGGCTGCCTGTTCGGCAAACAAACTGGCCAGGCGAATTTCTTCTGTGGAATACGGACCCGTCTTCTCGTCATCCAAGATGGTGAACACTCCAATGACTGATCCCTTGATACGCAGCGGGATGCCCAGCACCCGCCTGAAAGATGCGTTTTCATATACGGCTGCCCTGTTTTCCCAGGCCTGGTAATCATCGATCATCATCGTTTCGCCAGTTTGGGCAATCAACCCGGAAAGTCCCTCCCCAGGCTTGAGAGTTGTCCCGATTAAATGGCCGGGCATGTTGTACCCCACCACCAGTTCGAGTAAATCGCTTTCTGAACGCATTAAATATAGTCCGCTGATGTGCGCGCCAAGCATATTGGCAGAGCTTTTCACGATCTTCTCCAACATCGGGAGAAGTTCAGTCTGGGTATTGATTTCAAGCGAGGAACGATAAAGCACTTCCAGTTCCTGGGCACGGCGTCTGAGGGCTTTTTCTGCCAGGACTTGCTCGGTGATATCGTGCGCAATCCCAAATACGAGCGAATCATCGATGGGTAATACCGTCAGCGTTGCAATGCGAGTGTTGCCACCTGGTTGTTGATACACTATTTCGCGGTAATCTGTTGCAGCCTTGATGCCTGCCAATCGGTTTAACCGGTCTTCCGTACCACCTGATGAGATATCCATGAATGTGAGTGTCTTAATTTCTTCCAGCGTCCTGCCCGTCAGTTTTTCAGCGGCTTTATTTGCATTTAAATACTGCCCAGTATTTTTATCAACCACGAAAATGGCATCATTCGAGCGCTCAAAAAGCAGCCTGAGTTGCTCTTCGCTTTGCTTTAATGCAATACCAGCCGCCCGGCTGTCAGCCCGTCCACGCGCTTCCCTGATCTCTCTGCGCAGGGCTTCAGCCAGCCGGTTTAAATTGCTTTTCATCAGGTAATCATGAGCCCCGGAACGCATGATCTCCACCGCGGTCTCTTCTCCGATTTCGCCTGACACAACAATAAAAGGCAGGTCATTTCCGCTCTTCCGCAGTATTTCAAGCGCTTTTGGCGCGCTGAATACAGGCAGATTGTAGTCCGAGATGATTGCATCCCATTCTCTCGCTGCCAGGGCGGCTTGCATCTCCTGGGAGGTCTGGACGCGCTCCATCACCACATCAAATCCGGCTTTCACAAGTCCGCGAATGAGTAATTCAGCATCGTAAATACTATCTTCAACCAATAGCAGTCTAATCAACTCACTCATAATTTTTGCTCCAGGAACAGGCAGAGAAAGGTATAACAGATACCAAAGACGGTCTTTTGCCCATTCCGGTTATGGTGTTACTTTACCAAAGCCTGGTTTGCCAGGTGGCACAGTAAATTATAAGGCTGATTAACATACTATTGGAATTTGGATTACATAACCCTTTCGGATGTTTTCGTAGTATATTTTCTTTTACGAGGAAATGATTTTTTATGGCGATGATCAGTTTACAGGAAGTGAGCCTGGGATTCGGCGGACCGCTGCTCCTGGATGGCATCAATTTACAGGTAGAGCGTGGTGAGTGGATCGGTCTTTTAGGCCGCAATGGAATGGGTAAATCCACGCTGCTCAAGCTGCTGAATGGTGATATTTGGCCCCAAAGCGGGGTTGTGACCCGCCAGCAAAATGTACGCGTTGCTTATCTAACCCAGGAAGTCCCGCTGGGATTGGGAGGTTCAGTAACAGATATCGTGACTTCCGGTCTTGGTAGTGAGCCGCCCGGAATAACTTCGGATGAACACTGGCGGCGCCAGCTGCAGGTAGAACAGGTTATTTCGCGCATGCAGCTTGATCCAGGCGCCGATTTTGATGTTCTTTCAGCCGGGTTGAAGCGCAGGGTATTACTTGCGCGTGGTCTTGTCCAATCCCCTGACCTGCTTTTACTGGATGAGCCTACCAATCACCTCGACATCGAGTCGATTGACTGGCTGGAAGATTTTCTCAAGCGATGGGGTGGCACCCTGCTTTTTGTCACCCATGACCGTGTATTCCTACAACGCCTGACCACTCGCATCATTGAGTTGGATCGAGGGCGCCTGTTCGATTGGAATTGTGACTACGCCACCTTTATCCAGCGTAAGGAAGCCATGCTTTCGGCCGAGGCGGAACAAAACATTAATTTTGATAAAAAACTAGCCCAGGAAGAGCAATGGATCCGCAAGGGGATCGAGGCTCGTCGAACGCGAAATGAAGGTCGCGTGCGGGCACTCAAGCGATTGCGCGAATTACGCCGCGAACGCCGCGAACAACCCGGCAAAGTGCGGATCCAGCTCCAGGCCGAACGGCGCTCCGGTAGATTGGTGATCGATGTAAATAATATCAGTTATGCTTATGGCGCTCAAACGATCGCCCGTGATTTTTCCACAACCATCCAGCGCGGGGATAAGGTGGGTATTGTTGGTCCGAATGGTTCCGGAAAAACCACCCTGCTTCGCTTGTTGATGGGCGAACTTGCCCCGCAAAAGGGCAGTGTTGAGCATGGCACAAACCTTGAAGTGGCCTATTTTGACCAGCTTCGGGCCCAGTTGGATGATAATAAGTCGGTGCTCGAGAATGTCGGCCAGGGTGGCGATACTGTAACGGTCAATGGTCGCACGCGCAATATTATTGGCTACCTGGAAGATTTCCTTTTTTCCCGGGATCGGGTTTACGCCCCCATCAGCGCTCTCTCTGGCGGAGAACGTAATCGCCTGTTGCTGGCCCGCTTGTTTTCCAGGCCGGCCAACTTGTTGGTAATGGATGAGCCGACCAACGATCTGGATATTGAGACACTTGAAATCCTGGAAGACCTGCTGCTCGAATACAGCGGCACCCTGCTGCTTGTCAGTCATGATCGCGCATTTCTAAACAATCTGGTAACAAATACGCTGGTCATGGATGGCAGTGGCCTGGTGCGCGAGTATGTAGGTGGTTACGATGATTGGCAACGCCAGGACAGACCCGATATGACAAATAAAACCGGCGGGATTGAAAAACCGCGAAAACTGCTCGCCACCCAGGCAGATGAGCAGATCCCGGCGGATGCCCCACGCAAGTTGTCCTATAAGGATCAACGCGCGCTGGATGCGCAAAAAAGGGAATTGGCTGAGCTGCCACAGCGCATCGAGTCTCTTGAAACCGCCCAGCATCAATTGATGGCCGCCATGGCGGACCCGGGCTTTTATCAACGCGATAGCGCTGAGATTGCCCGCGATGCGGCTCAACTTAAAGAATTGGAGGAAAAACTAGTCCTGGCCTACCAACGTTGGGAAGAACTGGAAGGGTGATCGTTCAAGGGTTACGCTGAATGAATAAGCGCAGCGATCGCTGTAAATGCCAAACCGGACATCCCATGATGGGAAATCCGCTTATTGCGCAAAGCCGTGGATCGTTATCAGTTTGTATTGAATTACCGGGATGGATTATTTTTGGGGCGAAAGGAAATAAATGGCTTTTAATGGGAAACGGTACCTGGCTTCCGGAGACAGCTTTTCATAATTTTGGATCCACAGATGGATGAAGTTTTTCAAGGAAACCAATTGGATCCTTCGAAGATCCTGACCGCTCACTTCTTCCATGAAAGTATCCGTAAATCCGCCAGATGAAACAAAAATACCCAGGTCGTGCGGGGTAAGTACTCCAAAAAAGGCTCTCAAACCTTCAAGCGTGGCAGCCTGACCAGTGTGCTTGACGTGGACCTTGATGCGGGTTCCAGAGCTTCCCGGCGGGTTGGGATAGGCAATAATATCGATATAACCATGATCTTTTCCGGGTGGCGAGACCCATTCCAGGTGAAAATCGAAGGCTGTTAACAGGTCACCTACAAGTAATTTGAACTCGGTCGGGTTCATCTCATTCAGGTATTGCCAGATTTGCTGCCAGGCTTTTTCCTCGGCACTTTCTATGGTTAACAACAGGTCTTCGCGCAGATTTTTCTTTTCTTCACATAAGAACAGGGCGTTATTATAAATTTCATCCGAATTCTTAATGCTTCTGCAGGCTGCCCGGCCTTCATCCGTCAGGCACCAGCGCTCCTTATTCTTGACCAACCAGCCAACTTCGGCCAGCAGGTTTGAGGTTGTGCGAATGTTTCTCTCGTATTGCGGCGCGAAAGACCCCGATGCCAGTGGATGGTCTTCATCGGCTATCTTGATTTTCCTGAAGACAGCCTCCAAAACGTCCCTAGCGGGCAATCCATCCGGTTTTGACCATAAAACCTGAAAAATTACCCGTAAAAGCTCGGCGGTCCGTTTTGGAGTAGGCTCGTTCATACCAATATATTATATGCCAATTCCTTTTGCGGAATTGTTTCCAATGTGCCTTTGCATGGCAATCACATTTCAACTTTAGGACAGGGATCTTTATTCCTCATTCCAGTCAGATTTGTTTACTGCCTGTGACTGGTTGTTTTTCTCCAGCCTGGCCGGAACCTGTGTGACATAATTCGTTTGCCCTGGTTGATATCTCCGGTTCACTGAGCCAGGCCAATGAAAAAGAATATAATTCGTTGAGATTTGCCGGGCTTTTCAGACCAGGTCATGGATATTTGCCTGACCTGAAGTGATAAATAAAGGATAAGCGGTACCGATATGATGGATGAGCAAGAATTCCTGCAGTATTTGGATGCGCAAGGGTTTGTTTACGAGCGCATCGAACACCCGCCTGTTTACACCTGCGCCGAAGCCGAGCAGCACCGCCCGGAAAGACAGGCGGTCAGCACAAAGAACCTGTTTTTGTGTGACAAAAAAGGCAGGCGGTTTTTCCTGGTTGTTACTGCCTGTGAAAAAACAATGGATCTGGCCAACCTGGCCGGGCAGCTCGGCGTGGCGAGGTTGAGATTTGGTTCTGAAGAAAATCTCGAGCGCCTGCTGGGCGTGAAGCGCGGTGCGGTGACCATGATGGGTTTGGTTAACGATACTTCCGCGCAGGTTGAATTGTGGTTGGACGGGAATATCTGGGAAGAACAGCTCTTTCAGAGCCACCCCCTGGTCAATACCGCCACGCTCCTGCTATCACGGGAAACCTTGCTGTGCTTTTTTGACCTGACTGGACATGCCGTTCATGTGTTAGAGCCCGGGTAAATCCCAATTCCTGGCAACAATCCGGAGGATCAAAAAGCAGGGTGGCTGATCAACCATCCTGCTTTTTTTGCGTCAAACCTTTTGCAGGTTTTTTAGGCGGATTCAGCCTGCCATTAGTTCAAGGCTGTTTTCAAGTATTTCAAATTCAGTTGTGATCTCGGCAGTTGCACGGACTGTAGCCGCAACCGAGCAGTATTTCTCTTCTGAAAGTTGAATGGCCTGGGATACGGCTTTTTCTGTCAGGTTGTTTCCACCGATGCGGAAGATCATGTGAATTTTTCGGAATGTCCACGGGGGATCCTGGTCTTGCTCACCACTGACATTGATTTCCAGGTGCGTGATGGGTATACGTTTTTTGCCCAGAATTTCCACTACATCCACGGCTGTGCAGGATGCCACAGCAATAAGCAGCAGGTCGGATGGCTTGATCCCAATGCCTTCGTCCGGTGTGGAAAGCACAACCGAATGGCGGGTTGAGTCAATCCCGATAAATTGTTTTCCATCAATCCACTTTACTGTAGCTGATCCCATAATATTCCTTTTCCTCTGCCGGTCTGGCGTACTGTTTGCCGCAACCCGGATCAGACCCGGGGCGTCGTTTTACGGCGTTTTATCGAGCATGGTGATCATGTCGCGCACAAGTAACTGGCGTTTTGCCTGGTTGGTTGTCGTGCTTTCAGAGCCTGGTGCACTGTCCAATTCTGTCAGGCATGAAGTTGCGTATTCCTGGAGAAAGATACGGCTGGTGGACTGCACAGCCGCGTGAACTGCCGCGAGCTGCTGCATGATCTCCCGGCAGTCGCGCTCTTCATCCAACATGTTTTGCACACCTCGAACCTGACCCTCGATCCGCTTTAATCGCTGAATGAGGATTTGCTTGGTTTCATTGGCATGTATTTTCATCTGGACCACCTTTCATGAGCCGGCAGCACGGCCGGCGAATTACCCGGCTCAGGTAAATCCTCCACGCGGGGCACAGTTGCTGGCGGTCGAGCCTGCTGTTCCCTGGCCTGTGTTAACAAAGGATGCCACCCTGGAAATTTTCTTGTGGGTAAATGGGCTCTCGCATTTTGGACAGGTTGCGTTTTCAGCAGACTCGGAAAACCGCAACATTTTCTCAAACACTTCGCCGCACTCGTCACAGCGATATTCGTAGAAGGGCATAATACAAATCCTTTTCAAAATATACTATACTCCAGTATAGCATAAATTTGGTCCGGCAGTCAAGAAAAAACACGCTTCCAAATGGTGATGGGAGCGTGTTCACGAGCAATATGTGACTATGTTTTTTATTGACCTGTTCACCGGGTTGTGATTTACTTTTTTTTACCTCACCAATGTGGTGCGCAGGGCGCCGAGCATCCGGTTAGCATCCCTTGGTGAACCATCTTCGCCATAACGTTCTTAATACCCCATCAACCTGGCCATGTTTTTCCAATCCACATTGAATGACATTGCCCCAAGCAAGGCCAGCATCCTTGTGGAGATGGATGCGCTGTTTTTTGAGTATTTCGCCATCGTTAAGATGAGGGTGGTTTAGATCATGGCTTTTTACCGGCGGCGGCAATGATGGACTGATTGAGCTGGACGCGTTCAAAGAATGACTTGCGATAATTATCTTCCTTGATCGAGCCAGCTTTACTTTTCATGGTGTCGAATGCCTGCTCAAGATAGGGCAACCCCTCCGGTTCCCGGCCAGCAGCTTTCATCACCATGAAGTGGGTGAACAATACTTCCTCTGTCCGCAGAGCTGGGAGAGTGCCCATTTTCTTGAGATACTCGACGGCCTGGGTGCTGTAATTTACGGCGGTTTCGGGTAGATCCTGCCCAAGAGCTACAAGACTGCGTAAAGATAAAGCCGCGACAGCACTGCGGTGGTAACCGCTGGATTTGGATTCATCGAAATTGGCCGCAAGTACCCGGTCCGCTTCCATCAGGTTGTAGCCGGAACAGCCCGGCTGCATTAACAGTTCGGCATAATAGTTTTTGATCAAGGGCAGGAGTACTTTACTGGTGGTTGCCTGGCTTTCCTGCCATCCATCCTGGATGGGTTTCGCTGCCATATCGGGCCGCCCCCATTCCAAATACAATTTACCCAGCAGGCATAGGTTATACCCATTATAGTAATGGGGCATTTCATCATTTTTTACCAACTGCAGCGCCTCATTTAGCGCGGTTTCGGCCTGCTCAAACTGGCCTAATGAAATAAACAATTGTGCCAGGAAATTCAAACCTTCTGCCAGGGCGTCCTTCAAGTGGAGCTTGCGGAAACCAGCGATGCTGGCTTCCAGCAACTGCAGTGCTTCACTGTAATCACCGTTGTCAAACCGGGCAACGCCCAGCAGGTTTTGAATGATATAAAACTGGCGTCTCAGTCCAGGTGTCGTTTGGGTTGGCGAGGCAGCAATCTTGTCCTGGAACAATTGATAAGCCTTTTGTTGCAGTTTAAAACCGGAATCGAAATTTACGCCGCGCATTTCCTGTCCCAATTGAGACATAACGAAAAATTCTCCCACCGGGTCGCCAGCTTCATGCATGAGATCGAGAGCTTCTTGAAGCGTTTTGAGCCACTGATCCAGGTTTCCTGCCTGGCCTATTCGCATTCCGCACAGGTATTTTAGCCTGGCGTGCAGCGCCTTATCCCCGCTGTTGAGTGCGGCGTTTTCGGCCTCATCCACCAATCCAGGTAAGGTTGCTTCATCTGTATCATCAGTCGAACGCCAGCGGGTGGCAGTCAGCAGCAGTTCAATGATTTCAGCATGCTGGTGGTCGGCGTTGGCAACCTGCCTGATATTGTGCAGAGCTCTCCTGGAAATTTCTGTTGCCTCAATGTTTGCACCATCCGCCAGCAGCGACTGGGCCGCAGATTGGTAAAAACTTGCCGCGGAAGCAGGAATTTCGCCCAGGTCGTAGTGGTGCGCAATTTCGAGTATTAATTTGCGGGAAGGTTGTTTTTGCTCCAGGGAGATGCTTTCGAGCAGTTGGGCAATGCTGCGGTGGTACAGGACACGCTCGCGCGGGCTGAGCTTGTTGTAAAATGCCTGGTGCAGCAGGGCATGTTCAAAGGCGTAAACATCCGAACGGGTTTTATCAACATCATCGCCAGTATAAAGGCTGATCAGGTGATGCTGTTCAACCACTTTCCGTAGCCGCTTCAGTATGTCAGCTTCATCTTTCTTTAATAAGCCCGCCAACACAAAAGACATGAAGTATTCGCCCTGTACTGCACCCAGCTGTAACATTTCCTGATCTTCTTCGATCAAGCGATCAATACGCTGTTCAAGCAAGGCTTCCATGCTGTCCGGGACGGAGACGGTGCCAAGTCTCCCTTCCAACTCCCATTCACTGCCAGGATGTTTGATATTCCCGTCAAGAATGTATTCTTCACCAGCACGACGGATGATGCCATCCTGTTCAAACAGGCTGAGGTATTGAGTCACAAATAGTGGGTGCCCTTTACAAAGATGGATCAACCAGGCAGCAAGTTTGGGGTTGAGCGGATTGCCAAACCTGCGGACCAGGTAGGTTTTGATTTCATTTTCGTTCAGGCCGGCCAGCGGCAATACTTGCACCAGGTTTTTAGCCAGCAATTCGTTGCGAACATTACGCAGAGGGTGGCCTTCATTAACATAGCTGGGTCTGAAATTAACGATGATCACCAGCGGTTGGGTGTGGATTTTGAGCGCCAGGCGCAAAAGCAGGTGGCAGGAAGCATCATCAATCCAATGCGCATCTTCAAGCACCAGCACCAGGGGTGTGTAGCGAGGCGCAATCCTGGCGAGGCTCTGGATGTATTGGTTGGAAAGGGTTTCGGACTGGTTGATCTCATCGCTCTGGTGCCCAAAAAGCCAGTTCCCTGCAATGGTTGCGGTTTTAAGACCAGCACTGATGGCAGGCCCAACGCCGGGGATCATTTTCAGCCAATCTGTTCCTGTTTCTTTAAGGATGGTTAAAAATAACTTACCCAAATCACCGGCGGTGCGTCCGGGCGCCAGCAGGGATCCCAGGATTTCCACAAACGGCTGGTAGGCATTGTGTTCCCCGGTATCTTCGGAACAATTCCCAAATACAAAACGGATCCTGGCTCCTCCGGGCATCTGGCTTACCTGTTCTTGCAAAGCCTGAAGTAGAAACGATTTGCCTGTCCCAGCTTCACCCTCTATGAATACCACCCGGCCATGATTGGCACCGCCATCAGCCAGAGTTTGCTTTAGCAATGCAATTTCTGTTTCCCTTCCTACGAAAGTCGATGAAGTCATGGCACCACCTTTTGGTATCAGGCACGGAACAGGTATCATCAGTGCAATTATAGCTAATATTACCTAATTTGTTATATTGAGATAGAAAATGATCAAATTATGGCCCACCGTCCGGAATTGTCGATGCTTTGAATTGCATCAATATGTTGGCGATTGGGTCCGATAAACCCGGATCACTGGCCTTACATCAACTGTGTCAACCGGCGGCATAACTCACGCATGATGGCCATGCTGACCTCAGGCCGTTCCCTCAACAGGCTTTGAAAACTGAGGCGATCAAGGCACAGCACGCGCACATCACCCGCGGCGATTACCGAAGCAACACGCGTTTCCCCGCTTATGATGGACATCTCGCCAACCACATCGCCTGCTGATCGATGGGCAACTTCCTTTTCCGGTAAGCCCGCATGGCTGACTACCACGCGCGCATTTCCCGAAATGATCACATACATTTCATCGCCGGGTTCGCCCTGCTCGCAAATCACATCACCATCCAAAAAATCCAACTCGCCTGAAATCTCTGCTACGCGCTTAAGGTCGGCTGGAGGCAGGTCTGCCAACAATGGCACACGCCGCAGCGTCAGTACGCGATCCATTATTGAAAGGGTCGTCGGTGCATTCATGGATTGATCCTCTGTCGAATTAACATATTTTGCGCAGTCTTGCAGCCAGGTATCTGTTTCGTTTAACAATAGGGTAACGGACTGTTGGGTATTGATGGTAGATCTTGCACCCAGGACCGGTTCCCAGACCCGGAACAGAGGCCGGACCAGGGCTGCATCATGGATCGCTTCCAGGGCCTCCAGGGCACTGGCGTGTTGGGCTGGGTCGCGACTTTGCAGGTGATCAACGGCAGCGGTCAGCGTCTCGTGATCGCCAAGCAGGCTGAGGGCTCGAAGGGCAAAAATCCCATCCCGCCGGGAGCGTGCAGCGAGGGACTCGTGCAACAAGGTCAGCCGGTCATTTTCAGAAGATGGGACGGCGATGCGCAAGCTTTCATAATGAAGAGATGACTCGATCCGGCTTCTGGCATATTCCCGCACCCAGGCAGATTCCGCCCGGGCAGGCAGTCTTTCCAATACCTGGAGCGCCGCGGGCTCCAAACGCGGTTCTGCCAGCGCAGTCAGGATAACAGGCAAGGCCGGTTGTCCGATTTTTACGAATCCTGTTACAACGCCCGCCAGGACAGCGCTGTCGTCCAGGGCCAGGGCGGTCTTTAACACCGGGAGGGCAACCGGACCGCACAAGCCCAGCGTGGTAGCCGAAGCGGAGCGGATCTCAGGTGGGGTGTCATTATCCGTCAAAAGCGTAGAGAAAAGGGACAATCCCTGCGGATCTCCAACTTCGGATAATGCGTTCAAGGCCAGTACGCGCTCACCGACAGTGCCATCCATGGCCATTTCGCGCAGCCGGCTGCGCGCCTCGCCCTGCCCGCCAAGGCCAACCAGGGCTACGAACGCTCTCACGCGCACACCTGGATCAGGATCATTCGTCAGTGGAAAGAGCATCGCGAGCAGGGCATGTTGGTACGGAGTAAGCGCGCGCAATGCATCCACTGCCTGACCACGCACAACCGGAACTGGATCATCCAGCCGGGTGGCTATTTCCAACAGGGCTGAAGCAGCGCCAGGACGAGCGGCAAGCCCTTTCAGCGCATTGCAGCGCACTTCCATATCTTCATCCTGCAACGCGTTGACAAGGGCGGTAATAATCCCGGGTCCGTCAAGGTCCGGCAGCATTCCAATCGAGATGCGCCGGGTGGCGGGATCAGGGCTGTTTAACCCTTCCAGGATGACATGCATGGCTGTCGCATCCGGCCGTGGGCCGAGACGATCATCAGCAACAAAAAGGGCAGGACGACCGGCACGCAGCGCATCCACCAGGCTGCGGTAATAAGCGCGGCTGGAACGCAAAATGATGAATATGGTGACCCCGGCGGAGATCAGCCCCAACAGGGCCATTTTATCGCCACCGACCAGGATGGCGCCGGCGATAATTGTCCCTGCCTGTTCGGGCACTCCACCAATGAAGGCGCGCACCTGGTCACGGCGCGCGCTGGGAACGGCGTTAAACATGGCCTGATAGGCCGAATCGGCGATGCCGGACAGCCACATCATCTGCACGAATCTGAAAATGATGATGACCGCAAATGTATTCGTGATGACCAGCCCGCTGAAACCCAGGAAGTAGATAACCGGTAATGCCAGGATGGCATTCATGATCCCGAAACGAGCATACAGGCGGTTGGCTACGAAAATGGAGGCCAGGAAAGCAGCGGCAGTGCATAAGCCATCGAAGGTGCCCAGAAAGCCAGCCAGCGCATTTTCATCCGGGAATTGAGCCGCTGCGGTTGTCGAAAATGGCAGCTCAATCGAACGATACAGGATTGAAAAAAGGATCGCGGCCAACGAAACCCAGCGCATGAGGGCTGAACTGCGCACAAACTGGTAACCGCGCTGCATTTCCTGGATAAGTCCCGGCGGTTGTTTGCGGCGTGAGCGTGGCGGGAGAGCATCCGGGATGAAATACTGGTTTATCAGCCTGCGGGTGAACAGGATGGATAGAATGGTCATCCCGGTCCAGGCCAGCATCAGGTTTGGTGTGCCAATAAGGTTTACCAGGATGCCAGTACTCAGCCCGCCCAAAACTGTCCCAAGTATGCGCCCGGCGTTAAACAGTGGAAACAGCCGTTTTGATTGGCGGGTGTCGCATACGGCTCCAGCGAGCCCCCATACCACCAGGCTGACGAGCGAGTTAATGATTTCCTTGCCAAGCCAAAGCACGGGGTAAATACCGGACCAGCCAGTAAAGAGCAGCCCCCAGGCAACCACCGTTAGAATGATCACGCTGACAGGGATGAAAACATACATCTGTTCGCGGCGGAAGCGACCCAGGAGGGCAGTGATCCCCAATGTGGTCACGAAAGAGGATATGCCCTGCAACATGAACATATTGGGCAGATACTGCACCCCAAAACGCGACAGGAATAACGCATCCACCGCTGTGCTGCCCAGCTTAAATCCAGCCGAAGTGAGCAGCATTACGCCAATCACCAGCGCAACCAACCTGCTTTCATTGGGGCGAATATTGAGTGCGTTCTGAAGGCGAAGATTGAAGGCAGACATTAAATCCCAAACACCAGATATTCTGTCAGTTTGGACCGGCTTCCATCAGTTGTTTGATGGTTTTGAACCAGTCCAGGTATGGATTGGTGAAGAAGAATTGAATTTTGACCATCTGGCGGGAGAGCCACAGCGGAGGGGGTTTCAGGATTTTCATGCGCAATTCCACCCGGGTGTTTTGTCCGCTATTGGTTGAATGGAAGATGTACATATCCTGGTATTGAACCTTTCCATCAATTTTCATGCTGGTCGCATATTCAAATGGATGCCAGTCGAGCACAATTTCATCCATCTCCCCTTTCCCATGCGCGCAATGATTCCTGGCACCTGCTCCACTGCGCCCACCCGGGCGCGCAACAATGCTCCATTGCCCGTGTTCACCCAGTGCTTGTGAACGGCGCCTGACATCGGTCACCCAGTCCCACATCACGAACGGAGGGGCCACGAAATCAAACACCAGGGTGTAATCCGCATCCTGTGGTGGAATGATCACTTTCACCGCTGCGGTCATTTCATCATAACGGGGGTGGATATCCATGCTCAGGGTAGCCACATCGCCGAGATGCTCATACGTTTCGGTTTGGGCATGCAATGCATTAATGGCCAGGTTGATGTGCTCAAGCGCTTTTTGCGTGAATAATATATATGCGCGCCAGCCAGTTGCCTCGCGAATGTGGTTCTTTGTCAGCCGGTGGATCAGATTGACATCTGAACCGACAAGTTCGTGGATTCCAGATATGGTCTGGTCCATGAAGTCGCCGTAGTGGACGAAAAATTTCAAATCGAGGGATTGAATGGCCTGGCAGGCACGGCAGGTGCAGGTTGTCTGGTTCTGACAGGCATCGCGGCGACGGCGGAATGTGAAGTATGTATTTTCGATCAGTTCCAGCAGCCTTTCACCGCTTGCCATTTGCGCTTCATCTATATTGGCGAAGACCGCGTCTCCCTCCAGTTTTGAGATCGTCAGAACTTGTTTGAAATGCTCAACAACAACACCCAGAAGATCCGCCAGGATCTCCTGGGCGTGTTCAAGCTCCACCCTGGAAAGATAAGAGGTGTAGCCGGAAATGTCGGCGAGAACCAGGTATCCATGCTTGGTGAGAGAAGTCATATTTATTTCTCCCGATCGAACAAAACTCTTTAATGGAACCCTTTTTTACTTTGTCCACTGCGGCAGCTTTGGAAGCGAGTGCAAATACAGCCAGATCGCCTTCAACTCATCATCATGCATGCGGTTGTAAATCTTCCAGGGCATGTGTTCATTTAATTGATGCCCGCCAGGTGTGACACCGGTGCGAATTGTGTTGATGAATTGTTCTTCCGTCCAAAAGCCGAGTTCGCCGCCAGGCGTTAAATTTGGCGAAACCAATGTAATGGTTGGGTCGGGGAAAGGACCTCCTGCCAACGCCTGTCCATGACAGACACGACAATCGTTGGTATCCACCATGTACTGCCCATATTCCGGGTTGGCGCCGGCAGCAGGCGCGCTGACATGGGTGGCGTGGCTTACCGATTCGACCGGCAATTTGCCGAAGATGCCTGCCGCAAGCATTATTTTTGCGAGAGGGGTAAAGCGTTGCCCCCTGGTCTTGTGATCTACAGGCGGGATGGTCTTCAAGTAGGCAATGATCGCCCCCAAATCCTGATCACTCAGGTGCGATGTGGATGTAACAGCAAGCATAAAGATGGGTTTCCCCTCAGGGTCGACACCATGCCTGATGGCCCGGACATAATCTTCGGTGGAAGTATATTCGCGACCGATTCCGCCCTCGCCGGTAGTCAGGTTGGCTGAGTCAATCGTTCCCAAGGGTCCGGCATTGAACCAATTTTCCTCCCCGCTCAAATTATCAGTATGACAACCCTGGCACAGAATCTCTGCGCGATGTTTCCCAAATTCTATGCTGGCTGCATCGGTGGGGATGACAATATTTTCAGGCGGAAAATCATAGGTTTTGTTGAGGCGGGCATCGCCCATCAGGTACAATGCCGCCGCCACCACGACGATCAAGCCAACCAGCGAACCAAGTATGATTCCGATCCATTTGAGGGCCTTTTTCATTTCTCCATCTCCTTCAGCGAATTAACGGATAAGTTGAACATGCCAATGCCATAAGTGGTTTATTAATGCCGATAATTAGGATATTTATTTTTCTCCATTGGTTGAATAAACCCAAAATGAACCCAGTTCATCCTCACTTTCTTTTTCAAAGGTCATGCCGATCTTCTGCGCCACTCGTTGAGAAGCAATGTTATCCGGATCGATCAGGCAGATCAGGCGTGATAACTTCAGTTTTTCAAAGCCATACTGCAGGATGGCTTGGGCTGCCTCGCTCCCCAGGCCCTGCCCCCAATAGCTGCGCGAGATGGTATAGGCTACTTCCACTTCATATTGACCGTCGATTGTCCACGGCAGCAGGCCGCAGCGACCGATGAACATGCCAGTTGGTTTATGAATAGTTGCCCAGAGACCCAGTTCGGGGTGTTTTGGATGTCCATTCATGTGCCATTCCAATTCCTCCCTTGCTTCTTCGCGGGATCTGGGCGCATCGGGAATGTATCTTGTTATTTCGGGGTCGCAGTATAGAGCCCAAAGCGCATCCAAGTCTTCAATGACCTGGCGTCGCAGGACCAATCTTTTTGATTCGAGGATGTTCGTGTATGGTGGGGTCATTTTTTCCTGGTTTGGATGGCGCCAACCACAGCGCACTATCCTGCTGGAGATTCAGGGTGGTCTGCGGGAGTTGGGACTATCGCCCACATATTCAGGTTGCGCGGCTGACCGCGCCAGACCTGATAGTTGTGCAACAGGCCTTCAAACTGCATGCCGGCTTTCTGCAACACCCGGGCTGAGGCCAGGTTTTCCGGTAAGACGACCGCTTCGATCCTTACGAGGTGCATCTGTTCAAAGCCAAAGTGAATGAGAGCCTGCACGGCTTCCGTTGCATATCCATGCCCCCAATAGGCGCGGGCAATGGTGTAGCCCATTTCAACGCGCCGGTTCAGCGGGTGGGGGCGGCTGAAATTGGTGATCCCGATCAAGCGCTGGTTGATGCGGTGTTCGATGCCCCATGCGCCAAATCCATGCTGCTCATAGTCAATCAGAAACTCATCCAGGTTTTTGCGGGCTTCATCCATCGATCCATAGTGTTCCCAGGGCGTAAAACGATCGATCTCGGGGTCAGAGGCATATTGGTATAAATCATCCAGGTCAGTGGAATGCAAGGCGCGCAAAACCAGGCGTTGGGTTGAAATGACCGGGAAAGGGGTGAAAAGGGTTTTGAGATCCATTTGGCTGAAAGAATTTTTTTAATACGTACAAAGGAATGTGGTCAAGATGATTAAAACATAAAATATTATGACATAATTTATCCGATTTGCAAGCGTTTTGGGAAAATTTAAGAAAAACACCGTCCTTCTTATGAACGAGGATGATGTTGAGGCGAAGTGTGAAAGTGTAAGTTGTAGTTCAAGGTAATTGGCCATCAAAAATAGCGATGGAAATATTTGGGCAGCCGGCGATAATCCGTCGAGGCGACCTGTGCCGAGAAAACGCGCGAATTATAGGTGTTCCACCACAGGACTGTTTTTTCCTGCAGTAGGCCGCTTTCTCCGTCCGAGATCAGCGCGGCGAACGCATTAGCGGTGAACATCTCGTCCAGTTGAGGATCCCCAGTTCTTTGGCGGGTTTCATCGCCTGAGCGCCAATGAGGCTAAATAGTGTATCTTTTCCTCTTTCGTAGCCAGGGCGGATATTGAAATCACTCTCGGAAATTTCCAGTTGTGGAAATGTTGGATCTTGTGAGTGCAAGAACTCATTTGTCTCAAGATATAACTTTGCTATGTGCGGCCTTCATCAACATAGATCCAACCTTCAATAGCATCAGAACTGGTCCGGGGTGATGGCTTTGATACCCTCAGGGGGATGCCAGTGATATCGATGAGTTATGAATTGGGCCATCTGGTAAAAGTCTGCTCTTTATTGGATGCTTTAAGCCGAGGGTTGGATATTCCTTCAAATATTGCTGTTTAAAACGGTTTTATCACCATCAAGGAGGCGATGATAAGGATGATCGCCACCTCTGCATGATGAGCCCAATGGTTCTTTTTGTCATTCAACACGGCAGTCAGCCTCGGAGTAATGCTTCCTTCTGCCAGCGCGGCCTGCAAAATGGATTCCACTTTTTTGTTGTGAGGTATAAATACCGCCGGGATAAGCACCAGCATCAAGATCAAAAGGATGTTGGAAACCAACAGCCAGTTTTGGGAGGACCCCTGTAAAAAACCAAAAATGGGCCATTTTTGCATGATCGCCAGAATGATCCCCATGACCATAATAAGGTTGCTCCATGGAATGACCATCGTGCGATCGATACTGATGGCGACATGGGTAAGCGAGACGATGGTTTTTATATCATCACTCTTTTTTACCTGGGCGCGCACCACTTGCCGCGCAAACATGCCACCGATGGTGATGGCGACGGCGAGGATGTGCAAAAATTTGACCACGAGATACCAGTTCATTTTGTTCCTCCGTGCGCAAAATATTCAGGTTTTTATTCGGACCAGTTGATTGGTTTTCACAGTCTTATTGTCCTGGCGCGTATTTTTCCAATAATGCTTCCACGACCACTGCCTTGTCCGCGATCTACCTGCCTTCGAACCGGTTGATTTTGAAAAGATGTGTCAACCGGTAATACACTACATCGCTTCATAGTCACCAGCTTTGGCCCGGCGGATTGAAACGGTCATTGTTCATGCAGCCTTTCTTTGAGAATTGCATATCGTACTAATTGCAGTCAGATTCAAATTGCCGGATCTTTATCCATTCACCTAAGTATCAGCGAGATGATCGAGCTTGGTCCGTAAATTCTCGATTGTTCGGGTGCGCGGGCCTCGCAAGAGAAACGGCCTGACAAGGACTGCGAAAATTCTATAGAGCAACAACGGCCAGCCTGGCGGCGCAGGGTCAATCCGCCCGACCTCAAGCTCGGTGCCGCCATTTTTTGGCGTGAACAGGAACTGGTGCCGGTGCGGATCACCTTCGGGTGTGCCAATCGGGCCGCCGGTGGCTGTGAATTCAAAGCGACGCGGCGGTTCAAAGGCGGTTACTTCCAGCTGTGATGGCCAATCTTTCCCGGCCTGCCGTCCCACCGCCTCATATTTGCTGCCCAGACGCACCAGACCGGGCGTCAGCGGCGTGATCTTGACTTCGTTTTCCGCCCATTCGTTATGGCGGGATATGTCAGACACGTAAGCAAATGCAGTTTCAGGCGAAACCCTTACCCATGTGACGATTGAATGGTGAAAATGGCCATTCTCAACGGTTGAACTCTTAAAAGTGACTGTCATTGGTTTAGGCCTTTATTCCAGAATGGCGGTGCACTCGATTTCCACCCGCGCCCCCAGGGCAAGGCCGGTTGTTCCGAAAGCGCTCCGCGCGGGCAGGTGATTTTTGAAATAGGTCACGTACACCCTGTTCATTTCAGCCCATTCCGCCATGTCTGCCATCATGACGGTGGCTTTGATGACCTTATCCAGCGATGAATCATGGCGTTCCAGCGTGGCGCGAATGTTCTCCATGGTTTGGCGGGTTTCGGCGGCGATGCCTCCAGCCACAACGTTGCCTTCGGCATCCATGCCAATTTGCCCGGAGAGATACAGCATCTTTCCAACTCGCACCGCAGCCGAGAAGGGCACTCTTCTTGTGCTTTCCGCAGCGAAGTATTCAATATCTTCGTGATGTTCAGTTTCCATAAAGGGTTTCCTTTTTGATCCGAATTTGTTCTTGATCACAGTATCCAAAGATGAAAGGATTTTGTCTATGGTTTATTTTCAATCTTTAGTAATTCAACGCCAACTGGATCGCCTGTTCCATCGGCATGGTTATGGCAACAAGGCTCTGATCAATTTGTCTGCCAGCCATTCTGAATAATTTTTCGCTGATAAACCTCGTTCGCGTGTCAGTAATAGAAAAACTTCAGGGCTGGTCAACGTCCAAACCGTGTCGGTCGCAGACTTCTCATCTTTTTCACGCAGTTCTCCGTTCGCTGCAAATTGCTTCACTGCAAACGCCATATGTTGCCATCTTTGCTTGTTTAGTTTCTGCACCAATTCATTGATGTCGGCTTCTGTCTTGGCAGCGACATTCATGATCTCCGCGATGGCTGCAGCGCCTTCCAGATTTCCCGCAATGACCTGAGCGAACATCTTAAGTTGTTTTTGTGGATCGCATTCCTGGGACACGGCTTTTACACTCGGGCGTTCCAATACGGGAGTATCCGCTTCACCGCGATTTGAAGATGACCTGTTCAACAATTCGATCAAGATATTGCGCTTATTCTCGAACACGGCGTAGACTGTCTTCAACGCAACGCCTGCCTCCTTTGAAATAGCGTTAATGGTCGCGCCTGCATAGCCGTGATTCATGAATAATTTATGCGCGGCGTCCAGAATGCGGCGGCGAGTCTCCTCTGCCTGTGCCTGGCGGCGGGTGGAGTCGTATTTGCGTTTAGGGGGCGGGGATTTTTTCATATACTTGACAATTAGCTGAATTAATTATACCATTAGTGCATCGAATTGGTGATTTTATCAATATCAAGGAGTTCCCATGATTCAGTATGAAATCAGTATTTTTATCGACCAGCCTGTTGAAAAAGTGTTTGCTTATCTAGCCGATGCCAGAAATTTGCGCGCCTGGCAAGCTGACCTGATCGAGAACGAACAACTGACCGAGGGACCTATCCGGGCTGGTACACAGTTTCGGGAGGTGCGGCAAACGGGACCGCGCAAATCAATCATTCAGGCGGAGATCACCGCTTTTGAACCGAATAATCATTTCTCAACCAAAACGATCAGTGCTCCACAAGCCAGGATCGGTTATGTGTTCCGCACCGAACAGGGCGGGACGAGAGTAGTGTATCAATTTGCCCTGCAAACCAGTGGGCTGATGCGTTTGATGGAACCTCTTATAGCTGGCTCGATCAAAAAAGATGCCGAAACGAATTTTCTCAAGTTGAAACATATTCTTGAAAATCAATAATTTTCTAACTCAACGCCAACTGGATCGCCTGCTCCATTGTCATGGAGTTGCCCTCCGCCAAGAGCGTGTTGAACTCCGTTTTAGGGAGCATGGCGCGGAGCCGACTCATGAAGCCAGCTTCCTCCGCTTGTTCTTCGTCTGTTGGCTTATGACCCGTCACATCGCGGATCGTCTCTGCCGCGCCGAATAATATTGCTGCGCGCTTAGGCTCCTCTTCCACGATCGCGATCATTGCAAAACATTCCAGCTGGTGAGCCACGGATGGACGGTTGCCGTAATCTTGAAAAACCTTGATGGTTTCCCGGTAGGTTTTCTTGGCTTCGGTGTAATTGCCCAGGGCGCGTTGGGTATGCGCGATCTCGGAAGTCATTGCCGCTATCATGCCTTTATGACCAATGTACTTCATGATCCTTAGCCCTTCCTCGAAGTGACGCTGGGCAACTTCGAGTCGACCCTGAGACCGCGCACCGATCCCCAGACCCATATTGAGAAAACCAGATTGAATGGATATGGCTCCGCTTTTCGTGCTAGCTTGAGTCAAAGCCACATATTTCTCACTCTCCTGGAAA
>Ga0172368_10002017_pt1 | contig 26676 bp, 33 predicted proteins | sample Lak11m_FD_114540 | JGI IMG/M metagenome (GOLD analysis project Ga0172368, IMG submission 114540) | Freshwater microbial communities from Kabuno Bay, South-Kivu, Congo - kab_022012_11m | ecosystem: Environmental > Aquatic > Freshwater > Lake | place: Democratic Republic of the Congo: South-Kivu...
AAAACACTAAAAAGAGACACAAAAGACGGTGAATCTGAATTATTTCTAGGAAAAAAGATCGGAAACAAAATTCTAGGTGAAACAATAGATTTACCAGGATATGAATTTGAAATCACAGGCGGATCAGACTACACCGGATTCCCAATGAGACGAGACGTTCAAGGAACAGCAAGAAAAAAAATCTTAATAGTTTCAGGAACAGGAATAAGAAAAAATGTAAAGGGAAGAAAAGTAAGAAAAACGGTTGCAGCAAACACCATTTATGCAAAAACTGCACAAATCAATCTTAAAGTAATCAAACACGGAAAAACACCTTTATTCAGCGAACCTGCTACAGAAGAGCAGAAAACTGAAAATTCAGAATAAATAATAAATTTTTTATATTTCTTTTTTTAAATTTCTTTTATGATTAAACTCGGGAGATACAACCACTATTCTGGAAAAGAATACCAAGTATTAGGCATCGCTAGACACTCTGAGACGCTAGAATTTCTTGTAATATATAAACCCCTTTATGATACGCCTGAAGATATGAAACTATGGGCAAGACCCCTCTCAAATTTTCTAGAAGAAATTGAACTTAATGGCGTGAAAAGAAAACGATTTGAATTTATTAAATAATCTGGATAAATTTAAATACTTATTATGACATTCTTGGGTGTTTGAAATAGCAGATCTAAGAATCTGAGGAGGCCGAAAATGAATATGCATTACTCCTTTGGGGATGATGACGATTGGGACAGCGACGACAGTTCTGAAAACGATAAATGGGATGACGACTAGACATTTCTAATAAAAATTTATAAATCATATTTCTTTTTTTCTTATTACTTTGAGGAGATCTTCTTGAATCTTGAAAAACTAAAACAAAAAATTCCAGAAAAGATTTATTCATTACTTGAACAAAGAGGATTTACCGAACTAAGACCTAGCCAAGTAAAAAGTATAGATGCTGGACTTTTTAATGACAAAAATTTACTTGTTTGTACTCCAACTGCATCCGGAAAAACTCTAGTTGCAGAACTAGGATTCTTAAATGCAGTTCTTCATGATAAGGGAAAATCCATCTACATAGTTCCATTAAGAGCGTTGGCTTCAGAAAAGTACAAACAATTCAAAAAAGATTATCCCTTACTAAAGATAGGTTTAAGCTCAGGAGATCTTGATAGTGAAGACACACATCTTGCACACGCAGATGTAATAATTGCAACCAGCGAAAAATTTGACTCTTTGTTAAGACATAAAGTTTCTTGGATAAAACAAATCAAAACAGCAATAATAGATGAAATACACTTATTAAATGATGAATCTCGTGGACCCACATTAGAAATAATAATAACAATACTTAAACGTGAATTAAAAAATATTCAAATCATTGGTTTAAGCGCAACTATTGGCAATCCTGAAGAACTGGCTGATTGGCTAAATGCAGAACTTGTTAAAGATTCATGGAGACCAGTAAAATTAAAAAAAGGAGTTTATCTCGACGGCAAAATACATTTCAAAGAGTGAAAATATTTGAAATATTTAATAAAAAAATTCTAAATTTCATTAATCTTATTTTTCGCTGTATTTTTTTGGACTATACTGGTGAAAGTTTACGTTTGTCAAGGAGTATTTACTCTTTAGATCTTGTAATAGCGAGCCTATAACTCTTCTATCCTCTTGATTCCTAACATCTACAACAACGTCAACATCTACTTGAGCACCGCTTTCAAATAATTGTGGATCAAAATTAATAATCTTTAATATCCCTCTATATTTTCTGTTATCATAGTTCTCCATTGTTTCTTCAATGTTTGCTAAAAATATGTTTTTGTCCATTTTATTTTTTCCTCCATGCATTATTTAAAATTTATTATTATAACTATCAAATATTATCTGGGTACAATTAAAACAGGTTTAAGTCTTGACAAAATTTGTGCAGTTGTTGAATAAAAAAAGTCTAGAGTCATATCCTTTTCAAGCAAATCCTCAATAATTAAGTGCCTTGCTTTAACTATTGCATTATTTTTTAACTCAGCCACTTTTCTATTAAATAAATAATAATCTGAATTTAAAGCTTCAGCAACCTCAACCATACTCCACTGTTTTGAAATATTATTCACATATTTTCCAAGAGGAATTTTCTTACCACCATTGTCATTGTCAAGTAAATCAACCATTTTGTCTTCAACTATAAACAACTGGTTGTTATTTGTAGCATATTTTGCTAATTCGGGAAGATATTCCTTCTCATAAAAATACTTCTTTACTTGATCAATAACATTTATTCTAGATTCGGATGCGATATCAGGATAAGCTCTTAAATAAACAATCATTTTATCAACATAACCTAATCTGTGTTTGTGATTTTTTTTTAATTTGGTCAATGCATTTATAACCATTTTACGCGTAGGATCTAAATTTTTAGCTTTAAAATCATCTTTAATATAATTAAGATATATATCATAATGATTTGTTAATAATATAACTTCTTTACTGATTGCTTCAGGAATATACTCAGAAACATACATTAAATAATTCTCTAGCCCGACAATAGGGACTCCTGTTTCAACATCATCATGCTTAAATGCTGCGAAAGCTCTTCGAGCATTATCAGGTTCAAAATCATTAATACTTTTTACAGTACCCCCCACCCTCATCCAATGTGCAAGCATAGGAATACCGCAGACTCTCATAAATTCAGGAGTTTGAAATCTTTTTATTGTTTCTAAAGCATTATTAGAAAATTGTCCAAAGAAATAACCTAAATCTTCCATTTTCGGCAATTTTGATGCAAGAATATCATTTTGAACATGAAGAAATTTAGGATTTTGTTGTATGTCTTGCCTAGCAACAAAAATATCTTGAATGGAGTCATCAATTTGCCTTGCTATTCCCTGCTCACTAAGATATCTAGGATATACATATTCAGAAAGAGCCTTTTTAATTGTATCTGGTCCTGCAATTCCCAACTGCGAAAATAATTCTTTCAAAACATTTTGACTATTTACACTCTCAAAAGAATCTTTCTCCAACATCAACTCTAAAAAATATTCCGCCACAGAATACTTTGGATCTCTTCTAACCTTTTCTACTCTTGATGAATACAAGTAAGTCATTTTAATTACATACTCCGCAGTAATCAAAGTTCAATTATAAATATTTTCACAAAATATATAATCAAGACAACACATCCTCCAGACATTGATCCCCTCTAATTCGTGTGGGTCGTGCAGGAGATGCTGTCAGGGAACACTCGTACGAGCCAGAGCTTCAGACATAGAGCGATGGCAAAAAGAACAAAGATACGACATAATAATTTGTCTAAAAACTTGGGTTGATAATTCTACATTCTTGATGCACAAAAATGGCAAAGACGAATGCGTATTTCTAACAGAAAATGGTTGTGCCATATATGAAACACGACCAGAAATCTGCAGAGAATTTCCAAAGTCTCAAGATAGAGTAGATGAATTCAAATGTTTGCTTGACTGGAGAACTCATGAACCAAAAAAATGAGCCTGCCCGGATTCGAACCGGAGTATGCCGGTATCCACGATCTTCAGATCACCGAAGCCGGCCGCACTATCCAGGCTATGCTACAGGCCCATAAACAAACAACAATATACCAACAAACAAGAATATAATAAAAAAGTATCGAAATTATTTCTTAACAAGAACAATTTCAATTGTAGAAACCCGCACTTCTCGTCCTTCATTATTCTTGAATTCTTCAGAATCTATTCTTATATCCTTAACAACAATCTGATCCTTCAAGAATCTTTTGCAAGCAACCTCAGACACATCTACTGCTCTTGCAATAAACTTACCCCTAGCCTTAACAAGAACTTCATCAGCATTTTTTGTTGTGAACTGCACAACGACTGAGGTTACATAGTTCATAAAAGGCTTAGTTCCTATAAAAATAGAGTTGTCTTCAGCCATCTCTCATCACCTTGTTTATACTTGTATAATACTCGTATTTACTTGAACTTACTTACTTTTCTTTAATCTAGTTGCATAACCAGCAATAATATTTCTCAATTTTTTTGATTGAACATTTACATGTTTAGCTACGACTTGCTTGTTTTCTTCGAAGCTTGTCTTGAATTCATCTGTATGTTGTTCAAATAACTGTTCAGTTGCTGATTTTAGTGGTCTTGGTTTAATTCTTCCCATTAGCTATCCCTCTAGACGTGAGAAACAAGATTCGTTTATAAATATTGCGTCATTTTACCCCAAAAAATATAAACAACTACAAAATAAACATTTCATGAAACTTACAGAGTTTAAAGAAGCACTAGAAAAAGCGCTTTCCTCAAACCAAACGTCGAGCTTTTTTTGTAAGTGCTCAATATTCTACAATGGACGAGCAGAAGCAGAATTAGAAGAAGGAGAAAGACTAATTATAATAAAAGCAGACAACACAATTCTTGTTCATCAACCCGAAGGAAGCACACCCATCAATTACATGAAGAATGATTCTTCCATCGAATTAATTCTTTCAAAAAATCACGTTCATCTAAAAAGCTACAATCAAAAATTCAAAGATTACCTAGAAATAGAAATAACAAAAGTCTACTCCTTTTCATCATATAAATTGGAAGATGGAAAAAAACTAAATCTTGTTGGAAACGAAAGAGACATGTCAGATATGCTAAAAGACAATCCTCACCTAATCAGCAAAGATTTCAAACCGCTGTCAAGAGAAGAACATACAAAATTCGGATTCATCGATGTATTCGGACATGATAGCAAAGGTAATTTAATTCTAATTGAATGCAAAAGATACACTGCGGGCGTTTCTGCCGTACAACAATTGCGACGTTATGTTGAAAAAATAATTGAATTAAAAGGATTAAAAAAAGAAACAGTAAAAGGAATACTAGCTGCACCCAACTTAGCAAAAAACGCTGAAGAAATGATGAAAAAATGGGGATTTACATTTGTATCCGTAGAACCTCCAAAAAGATTAGAAAAATATAAGAAAAATCAAAAAAATATTTTAGAATTTAGTTAAGAATTACAAATCTTACAACTCTTGTAACCATGAGCAAGCAACTCAGTTCTTGACTTCAAAGATTTAATCTCTGACTTAGGAGTTCTTGCCAAAGAAATACATCCTGCTAAATGAAATGACTTACCCGATTCTTTGTAATAATACTTCTTTGCATCTGGAATTTGAGTTTCAACTTCATGCATAACTTTCAATTCTTTTTTTATGTTTTCAAGATCATCATAAATCTTTTGAGACTCTAAATTAATTGCAGAATCCTTATCCACTTCATAAGGAGTCATATTGAATTCTCTTTGTGCAACTTTACCTTTTTTTTTCTTATTCTCTGTTCTAGACAAAGTCATAAAAAATGCCAAAGTGTAAAGTATTAAACCTAGTAAAGATAAATCCTTTCTAGCTCCTTCAACTATAAAATATATTACAATAAACAACCCTAAAACTGTTGTAAGCATCAAAAATAAATCTGAAACATCTGGTTTCTTAACACTTGATATCACCACTAATCCTACAAGCCCACCAAGAACAAATAGAATTATACTTGTAGTCAATCCACCAAAAAATGCGAAAGCCATACTAACCATTAGCAAAATCGCAGAAATATTAACCCCCAAATACGCGTTTCTGTACTTCATTTTAAAGTAGTTACATCAACGAGCTATATAAATATTGCTATCCCTCTAGAAGTCACACAAAAACACATAGTTAATTTTCCCACGTTTCTCCCTTCTAATAAGATTCTTCTTCTCAAAACTTGTCAAAACCTCACTAACTTTAGACTTAGAAAGGCCAGTTCTTAAAACTAAGGTATTTTGACTAATACCCTCTTGTTCTCTAACCGCATTTAGAATATTCTTCTCATTTTCATCCAGAGCCTTAGACATGATGAAAAAACTATCATTCGCAAGCTTCTTGTTCTTTTCTTCTTCCAATCTTCTTAAAATTGCTTCCTCTCCAGAATAAAAAAAAATCAAATAAACTCCTAGTGCTAAAACAAAACCAATAATCCCGAACGCAAAATGAATTATATTAATTGACGCATCAATCTGTCCACAAGCAGGATCACCATAACAACCAAGTTGCTCAGCCTTACTATAATTAGTATCAACTAAAACATAAAATATTCCTGCGAGAAGCATAGATACAAGAATTAAAATAACACCAATTTTCTTATTAATCACAATAACCCCACAAATTTATGATAAAATAACCCTTTAAATAACTTATGAAATACACAAAATTACAAAGTTTTTAAAAAAAAGAAATTTTCCATCTGATTGTTGCCGCAGTCGCATAACCTGGTATTGCGTCAGTCTCGAAAACTGATCCCTTGTGGAGTCCCGGTTCAAATCCGGGCTGTGGCGTAGCAAAGCGAAGACACGCACGGACAAAGAACAGAGTGAAATTATCCGGACCGTGGTGCTTCATTTATTCTCAGACGTTCCCATTTCTTCTAATATTCGTTTTGCATTTCTAACGGAAGCACGCATCAGCAACTCGTTTTCTTGCCGCAATTGCTTTATTTGCTCGTCCTTTTTGCGCAACTCTTCCTGATAATACTTAATGCGTTCAGCAGGATCTAAAGGTTTTTTTAGCGGAATCTTAATCATGAATCATCCTCAATAGTTCATCAATATACTCCACATCTTCTTCAAAAATGTGAGCGGAGTTACTTATGGTAACAAGATCTCCTTTTATTAATTTAAGTTTTTCCGCAACGTAGCCTTGTAAACAATATACTTGGTAAATGTTTGCGGGCCAACCAAAGAATAAATCGTTACTACGAATGTGACAAGAAACATTCAACTTGCCTTCTAGAATTCTGAATTGAATGTAAATAATTCCAGGAGTATTTTTATTCTCAACATCAGAGTCTTTAGAAGGATCATAAAGAACTAGAATTGCACGTCTACTATGAGGATCTTTTGAGAGCAGAGGTAAAATAAAATCATTAATCTGGTCAACTTCTTCATTGAAACTAAAGATTCTTCCACCATAAGTATACTCATACGCAGGGTTCTGAAACGACTTAAACATTATTCCTGCCAACTCATCTTTTGAAGGATAAATCCATTTTTTCTGAGAACTAACTAAATCAATGGGTCCTTCAATATCAGTTTCTTCTGCATTTTTTATTTTCAAAATCAAATTAGTTATCTCTATACAAACTCTCCCATCATTATCCATAAACCTCTCGCCGGATTCACGAATAAGTGTGATTGCTTTTTTCCAAATCTTTTTTGTGCTGAAGTCATCTATTTCCATATTACACCAACATCATCCTCTTTAAATAAAATTATCCAAAGTTAATTCTCCTTTCATTGCTCTAAAATCATATGAAAATAACGGCAAATTAAAATTATTCAAAATATAATGAAACTCGTCAATAATATTTTCCGTTGAGAAAGACGGAGCCCTGAAAATTCTCACTCTGTCCCCCCCTTTAAACAAACCATACAACGATTCTCTTGTTCTTATGTAATTCAAAATTGTCTGAGAATTATAATCATTAATTCCTCTAATTGTAACTTTTCTATAAACTCTTGGACTTAAAAATTCCTTATCAAATCGTCTAAATGCGCTCGAAAGAACAACTTTGAACCGAATTGGAATTCCACACGATTTGAATATGGTTTCTTCCGCTTTACAGAAGTCTTCAAGTTCTTGATTTATCATTTTTATAAGTGCTTCAAAATTTTTAGAATCTACACTAACAGAAGCATCTTCAGACAAATCATAATTCCACAAACGAATATAATTGGACGAGATTTCAAAAAAACTATTTCTTCCATCTGGATCAATATCTCTTAACGACTTAAATAGAGTATCGGAACGTTTTCTCTGTTGAGATGTCGCAATCAACAATGCTCTAGCAGATTTTATTAAGATTTCTTTTAGATCCGCATAAGATCTTCTCTTTACTAACCTATACAAATCAATGTATAAACTTGTTTCTGAACTGCACAGAATATAAAAATCATCCTTACAAGATATAGCTTTCCATTCATCATCTGAAAAAGTGTAACATCCTGCACGACCAATCATGTAAGGAGACTCATGAACATCTAGATTTTGAATGTTAATTCTTATTTTATTATCTGAGAAACTTTTTATCAATTGAGTGACAAGTCTAGTTTGATTAAGCACCACTTTAGATCTGGTTTTAAAAATGATAAATATCTTATCTGGGTTTATTTCAGCAAACGCTCTAATAAAGTCAGAAACCTTTACAGAGTCATTCACTTTTGTTAGATCAATTATTAAGTTAACATACTTATTATAATCTTTTGTGTCAAGATTTACTTTTTTAACAAAGTTTGTCAAGTCTTCAAACTTTAGCACTTCAATTAATTCCTGAAAATTATTAAGACCGACAACATCATTATAGACAACATAAAGATCCTCCATGAGAGCATAAAGTCTTTTAATTTCTGTAAACGATTTCGACTCAATTAATAATGAATTTATCTTTTTTAACCAGTTAGAATTATCAAATCGCTTTATGATTTCTTCTTGCTCATACTCCTCCAATCCAGTAATTAAAGGAGCAGTTTCTTTAATTGTTGTAAAGCTATCGAGAACTTTCTTATACTCAGAATCCTTATCATTAGCACCACCATTTTGAGAATTTAATTTAAAGTATTTTTCTCCTTTACCAACAACACGCGTTACTTTAAGACATCTTTCTTCTTCTAATTTGTTAAGATGATATAATAATTTTCGGTGAAGACGAGCTTTTTTACGCTTCCCCACCTTTATTAATTCTTGATCTTTCTGCTCATTATGAATAAATTTTTGAATCTCAGAATATTCTTTTTCGAAGACTTTTGTGACTAGTTCAGAAGTAGATTTTTCAACTTCGCTCTTGTCAGCGAAGAATTGCAATATCTTTTGTTCTATTGCATGCATTTATAAAAGGAATAGTGGCCAATTTTATAAATTTTCTGAAAGAAACCAAAAACAGACCAGTTTTTGTATTTGTGTCAGAAAAATCACGAGAAACAAAGCAAACAGTATACTTATCAGTATATTAAATGTATATTTTTGTTAAAATAACCCTTTTGTTTCAGAAAAAACCTGAACGAAACCATTATGTTTCAGAAAAAATGTTTATAACTTCCTCTAACTCTTCTTTTTAAAACAAATACTTGGAGGGAAAAACTTGATCAAAGAAAAAGAACTAGTACTCTTAAGCCACTTCAGAAACAATTCAAGGATAAGTCTTACATCCCTAAGCAAAATGACTCACATACCTGTAAGCACAATTTTTGATAAATTAAAATACTATGAAAAAAATGAATTAATAAAAAAACACACAACAATATTAGATTTTAGAAAACTTGGTTACGAGTTAAAGATACAAGTACTAATAACTGCAAAAAGAGATAATAGAGACGAGCTACAGAAATTCTTAATAAGTTATCCTAGAGTAAACACAATCTACCGAATAAATAATGGATACGATTTTTTAATAGAAGCATATTTCAAAAATATGCAAGAACTAGACGAATTCATGCAAAAGCTCGATATATATGAGCCTGCCGAAAAAAAAGAATTCTTTGTAATGGAAGACATAAAACGAGAAGAATTCTTAACAAACAAAAAAAATATAGGAATATTAAATTGAAAACTTGACATCATGTTCCCTGCAAATAGAAGAAACATGAATAACTTTTATATATAACCTATATGTTTTTTTCCTTATGATTTGTTTTATTGCAATGATAGTATTTGGAATACTAGGAGTATTTAGCGCAAAATATAGAATAATTGCAAAGGAAGCAGCAGACTGTGTCTTTAGAAGATTAACTTTAAGAAAATGTGAATCCGGACTGGATAAAAGACTAAAAAATCAGATTTCTGGAAAGCTTGCAAAGAAAAAACCAAGACTTGCAAAGTTTTTATACAAATACTTCGAGGTGTTCAGTTGGGCATTAATTATTCTTCTTGTTTGGTCTTTAATTTCACTCGGAATAGGAGTATATAATTACGCAGCTTACGGAAACTGCAATGGCCCTCAAAACTCTAATGATTTTTGCATATTTGACCCATCAGGATCAAATTCACAATACTCAGGAATAGCACCTAAATTTGAAGGAGAAAAGGTAATTCCCTCTGCAGGACGAGATCCAAGCATAGGCCCTCAAGATGCTAAAGTAACAATAATAGAATTTGGATGCTTTAGTTGCCCATATACAAAAAAAGCAGAATCCACAATTAAGCAATTAATAAAAGAATATGAAAATGAAAGTGTTAAATTTGTTTTCAAAGCATATCCTATTCCTTCACATCAGGGTTCTGGCGCATCAGCGCTAGCAGGAGAATGTGCATATCAATCAGGAAACTACTTCGAAGCAAGAGAATACTTATTTGATAATAACTACGCACTAAATGAGTACTCCACTTATGAGACTCTTGCAAATAATCTAGGAATTAATAGCACAGATTTTTTCGAATGCATGAATTCTAATCAAACAAAAAGTCTCGTATTACAGAGCATAGACGAAGGAAATAAAGCGCACGTGTATGGAACTCCAACATATTTTATCAACAACGAAACTATTGTTGGCCCAAAAGACAAAGCGACTTTTGAGAATATAATAAATAAAGAATTAGCAAAATAAATTAATCATATCTTGCATTGAGTTTTTCTATCTTCTTCTCCAAAGCTTCACTAATATCAACATTCATCACTTTGGCTAAAAGCAAAGTTGTTAAGATAACATCTGCGAATTCATGCGAAAGATTACTCTCGTCACGAGATTCAAGTTTTTCTTTTCTTTGATCTCCGTTAAAGGATAAAACTTCATCACACAATTCTCCCAACTCTTCAGTCAGTTTAACAGTTCTTGCTAAAATTTTCTCTTTTTGAGTTTGAAGGCTCTCACTATAATCCCTATTAAGTCTTTCATCTTGCACATCTACAAAATCTAGTAGTTCTTTAAATTCCATGAGTCTGTTAACAGAAGTAATTTAATAAATATTACTATTTTAGCCTAAGCACGCTGAAAGTGTTAAGCATAAAAATACTTGTTCTTGTCTTGGTCATACATCAAATTATCCTGATCGCTTAAGACAAAAGAGAGAAGAAGATGAGCAATTTCTTCTGGAGATTTCATTATTTTTAATTTCTTTTTTAGATCAGATTTGCTTACACCATGTCTTGATACAGCTGTATCAAAAGGACCTAAAGCTGCAACTTTTACATCTATATTTTTAGTTTTTCGCAAGAGAGTAGCCATATCAATTAGCGCGCTTTTAGACAAAGAATAAATTGCAGGATTAGGATTTAAGTACGCGCCATGTCTTGAAGAAATAAAAAGCACAACACTATTAGAAGATAACTTTTCATGACTCGTTTTTAGTGTTAACCACGTTCCTTTGACGTTAACATTCATTAATAAATCGTATTCTTCTTCAGATGATTCAAAAATATTTCCTCTTGCCATAACTCCAGCATTACATATTAACAAATCTATTCTTTTCAAGTTCGCTAGAGATTTTTTTAATTGAGCATGATTTATTATATTACAAATAGAATATTTTACACCTTTTATTTTTTCTTTTGGAACGACAATATCAAGAGACGTTACGTTTGCACCTAACTCAGAAAGCAATTTACCAAGAGCATATCCAAGACCATTACTTCCTCCAGTAATAACCGCTGTTTTATTTTTGAACATGAATTAACATTAACAGCGTAGTTTAAAAATATTATTACTTACCAAACCAATTAATACAAATTACTAGAAAGAATAAGCACAGACTCCTGTTCAAGATCTAGAGAAAGCGTGCCATTTTCAAAGACATAACTTTGATTTGTAAATACATCATGAAAATGCTTATTTAATGCTGTTCCATCTACGTAGTCAAGTGTCAGATTATCCTCTCCGGCATTAATGAACACAAAAACCAAATCATCCCCGTATTGTCTCTTAAATCCGAATGTTCTATGTTCATCATCCACTTAAATAAACTTAAGGTCACCTATAGATACAGCAGAATTATTATTTCTTAAGTTAATTAAGAACTTATAATACTCAAATAAATCTTTTCTAAAATAAACTTCACTTTTTTCGTAAGAAGACTGATTTGGTAAGGTTTGATCCTGAGAATAATTCAATTCTTCCCAAACCATAGGCTTTCTAGAATCCGGATCATTTGCCCCCCACATTCCTGCTTCATCCCCATAATAAACCATTGGTGCTCCAGGAAACAACATCTGGAATGCAACCATTATCTTCAACTTTTTCAGATCTAAATCATTCGGACCAGAAATATGCGCTACCTAATCTTTTTCACATAATTTCCCAACACTTCATATATAAAAAGTTAATTAATGAACCCGCAGTGATATCCCAAAACAAAAAAGTATTAAAATGTTGTACTCCGCTTAAACAAAATGAGCTTCGATGTACAAAAAATCAGACAAGATTTTTCAGTCCTTAAAAAAAATATAGTTTATTTTGACTCTTCCTGTGTAAGCCTGAAACCAAATCAAGTAATAAACGCAATGAATGAGTATTACACTGAGTTTCCTGGCTGCGGAAATAGAAGCAATCATAGGTTTGGAAGAGAAGTAACAGAACGAGTTGAATTATCTAGAAGAAAAGTTGGAAAATTTTTTAACACAAAAAAATCTGAAGAAATTATATTTACAAAAAATACTACCGAAGGAATAAACCTTGTTGCGAACTCATTTAATTTTGTAAAAGGAGATAAAATTCTAATAAGTGACAAGGAACACAATAGCAATCTTATTCCTTGGCAAATTCTTGCAAAAAACAAAGGACTCCTTCTTGATACATACAAATTTGGAGATTTAGAATCATTCAAACAACACGCAAAAAATGCTAAACTCGCTTCTTTTGTTCACACCAGCAATCTAGATGGATCAACGCAAGACGCTAAAGAACTAATAAGGATTGCTCATGACTTCGGTGCAAAAGTATTAATTGATGGAGCCCAAAGTGCACCTCACAAAGAAATAAATCTAAAAAAATTTGATGCTGATTTCTTTGTTGCATCAGGACATAAAATGCTTGGACCCTCTGGAACGGGAATTCTTTATGGAAAGAAAGAAGAATTAGAAAAATTATCACTATTTATCGCTGGAGGAGAAACTGTAAAGGATTCTACATACAAGGATTTTGTAGTTGAAGATGTTCCTTTTAGATTCGAAGCAGGACTACAAAATTATGCAGGAATACTAGGTCTTGGCGCAGCAGTGGACTATTTACAAAAAGTAGGCCTGAACAATATAGAAAAACATGAACTAACTTTGAACAAGAAACTAACCGAATCACTTTTAAAAATAAAAGGAGTAAATATTTTGGGACCTACTTCTTCCGAAAAAAGAGGAGGCATAACAAGTTTCAACATAAATGGAATTGATCCCCACGATATAGCCCTGCAACTAGATGCATCTGCAAATATAATGATACGCTCAGGATATCATTGTTGTCATTCCTGGTTCAACGCCAACAAGATTTCTGGAAGTGCGAGAGCATCTCTTTATCTTTACAATACGGAAGACGAAGTAAAATTATTCATAAAATCATTAGAAACAGCTCTAAAAATTCTAAAGTAAACTTCATTAACATTTAAAAAAATATTCAGAACTTGGTTGCAATGGCTTCTGAGAAATATGCATTTCCAGGAAGTAAATCAACCGGTTTAGCAATTGGTTCCACAGTTAATTTAGCTCTACTTTTTCGCAAATCAAGATCTCTAAAGTATCCTGCAGCACCCAACACATTTCTTACATAGCTTTTTGTTCCATTTAACATTTTTTCTTGAAAATACTGTGAGGCGAGTTCAGGAGTAATTCCACTTCCAAAAGTTTTGTAAGCCCCCTTCAGCAAGTCCATTGTTCTTCCAGGTCCTGCAATGTAAGAATATGGTATTGCTTCTGGAGGAAGATTTGATTCTAAAACTGAGTATTTTCCAAATGTTTCTTCTTGTAACTTACAATCAAATGAAACCGCCCTCAATAAATCATCCCACTTAATAATGTTGTTAACTTGTAAATTTAATTCAGGATTGTCTAAAACTTTATTTACTCTTAATCCGCCTCCAGGAAACGTACCATCATATTGCTTTAATACCATTAAAGCCACAGGCACTCTTTGTATGTACCAATCTAATTCTTTAGCGCTGTATTCTTTAGTTCCTTCTCTTGCTGAAATTGCCTGTTTTAATGCAAGTTTAAAATTCCACTGAGTCCAATCAGTCACAAAATAGTCTACAAAATCTTCTTTCAAAAGACTATCAAGATCAGATTCTGGAATGACTTCCTTAATCTTCTTTATATCATATGTTATTCTGTCCTTTTTTTCTTGATATGTTCCTGGCAAGATCTGCATCAAACCTCTCGCACCCGCGTAAGAAACTCTGGTTGGATGTCCATTATTTTCATTCAACATCGTTCCCCAGTTTTGAAATTTTGGAATTCCTGTTTTTTGATATACATTTTCTACTAAAAGCTCATACTTTGGCATCTTTGTTTCAATAAATGGCCCAAGATTATTTTTGATAAATCTATTGTTCATATCTAATTCATGATTGTTAACATCATAGTTTGATAATTTTAAAAATAAATTTTCAGGTTGCCTTAATTCAACTAATGCATCAATTGTCTCCACTTTACTTTCAGACGTTATTTCTTTCTTAATTATCTCTCCTCTAACTGGAGAAAATGAGGTAATGCTTGCAGCCAATAAAGCATATATTACTCCCTTTTTTAGTCCTCCTTTCAAGTCAAATTTGTTTTTTAAGTTTATCATATTCAATCACATAATAAATACAGGTTATTTTGCTTAAAGAAGCTCGTTCTGGACTTCTTTTTAACAATGAATCATGTTAATTCTAACAGAATTTAGTTTTTGGGCGAGTTCTAACTATATAAATATTTCTCTTGAGGACAATATAAATGCACTGCAAAACATATGTTCAAAAATATAAATCTCTAAAAATAAACAAACGAAAATACTCTACAAATAAATTAATTAAAAGAATAATCTGAACAAAAATGAAAGTCCACGAAGAAAATTGCATATTTTGTAAAATAATAAAAAAAGAAATTCCTGCGGAAATAATTAACGAAGATGAACTATTTATGACTTTTGTAGATATAAAACCAATAAACAAAGGACATTTGCTAACAATACCAAAAAAACACTCAAGAAATATTTCTGAAATAAATGAACCAGAATTAAGTAAATACTTAGCATTTGTAAAAAAATCAGCAGAACAAATGAAAACCGCCCTCGGCTGCGATGGTTATAATATTGGAATGAACAATGAGTCTGCCGCAGGACAAATAATATTTCATTCTCATTTCCATATAATCCCACGATATGCGGATGATGGACTTACTTCTTGGCCAGACAAAGAATACGAAGAAGGAGAGCTAAAAAAATACGCAGAAAAAATAAGAAAAAAATAATTAATTCTTGTCTTCCTCTCAGAACACCCATGCTAGAAAATCCAGATTTTAAATTTCCAGCATCATCAATAATAGAATCAATATACTCTTTTGGAATAATAGTTCTAACAACATTTGAATTAATTTTAGTCATGTTACTGTCTCCCCCGCCCCTGTTATCAAAATAGAGAAAATAAACTCAATACTAGTGGAAGCATTGTATCATTTTAACATATTACTGAAAAAAATAGAGAACAGGAGTTGTACACTCCTTATTTACACTATTTACTCCCATTAAAAAATTATATTTTTCCAACCAGATTTAACCCAGGCTTAAGGGTTTTGCTTCCAGGAGACCAATTCGCAGGACAAACTTGCCCAGGATTCTCTCTTACAAATTTACTTGCTTGTAATTTTCTAAGAATTTCATGAGCATTTCTACCAATACTGTTGTCATGAACATCCATTGCTTTTAGAATTCCGTCTGGATCAACAATGAAACTTCCTCTTAAAGATAAACCTTCTTCATCAATGTACGTATTGAATTGTTTACAAATCTTTCCAGTAGGATCCGCAACCATGGGATATTTTATTTTTTTTATTGCTGAAGAGGTATCATGCCACGCTTTGTGAACAAACACCGTATCTGTACTTACACTTAAGATTTCTGCACCTTCTTTTTTGAAATCATCATAAAGATTTGCAGCATCCTCCAATTCAGTTGGACACACGAATGTAAAATCCGCAGGATAAAACAAAAGTATAACCCACTTCCCTTTGTATTCGGATAACTTTATTTTTTTTATTTCTTCGTTTTGAAAAACTTCTGCTGAAAAATCTTCAACTTTTTCTCCAATTTTTATCATATACATCCCTCCTTTGTTTACATAAGAAACGAAACTTCTATTAAATAATTTGTTAAAGACAGCATCATGTGAACAGCACCCAAAAGTAAACTACATTTAAAAAACACATTTAATTAATCAACTAATAAAAACTAAAGAAACAAAACTAATTGACGTACGGGTAGGAGTCATTTCCTAAACCAATCCAATATTCCGGTATTGTTTCGTTCGAGAAAGGAACATCCGCTCCAGAATCAGCCCAATGATCACCATCTTGATCAACCAAATCATACGCAGAACTAGCACCAGCACCTGAATTAAAATAATATCTATTTCCAGTTAAACCGTTAACAAAACTGTTTGCTGGATTTCCATTGCTTATCCACTGAACTCCTTTCAAATAATTATTATAAAATAAATTATCATAAGATGCTTCGTTCAGGTAAACCGCAACATTCTGACTTGAAGTTATTTGATTATTAGTAAATATCAACCCGTGACTTCCGGCACTTGCGTGCATATATACTGCAGGAACATCTCCTGTTGCTGTAATTAAATTATTACTGAATGTTCCTCCAGATGCGGCACCATAAAATACTAACGCCCCAAAATTGTCCCCTTCAAAGACATTATTTGAAAAAGTACTTCCACTTAAACTTCCTGAAAGTTGAGCACCAATTCCAGAATCTCCTTTGAAAACATTTGCCACAATCGCTGAAGATTCTAGTGATGTGACATAAATTCCTGGAAATAAATTAGATGTCTGAGCTTGATTATTACTTAGAGTATTAGAAGAACCTCCATCAACCCAAAGCGCAGTTTTAGACGAAGACAAAATTATATTATCAGAAAAAGTAGAACCAGACAGACTTTTCATGTATAACACAAAATTATTTCCTGATCTTTGTCCAGATTGAATGAAACTATTGCTGGAAATTGAAGAATCTGATAAACTCATAATTACATTAGTGTAATAATTATTTGTGTCCACAACAAAAGAGTTAGCTCGTATCTCATCATTACTACCTCCATCAATATAAAATGCAGTTCCAGAGCCACTAACTGAATTTGATTCAATTAAACTATTAGATACGGATTCCAAATGAAGACCATAGCCTCCAGTTATTGAATTAATAGAATTAGAATTAATAGCTAAAGAATTTCCGGAATTTGAACTTATTCCTGTACCAAAATTGACTATAAAACAGTTTCTTACAATATTTCCAGTTCCAGAAATGATTACAGCACTGCCTGAGCCACTTCCACTAATACTCTTACCCTTACAATCTAAAGTAACGCTATCCGCATTAATAGTAAAACAAGAAGAATTAGACGTGACTGAGTTTTCTAAATTATACGTATTTCCTGATTGGAATGAAGACATACAAGAAGAAACATTTAACGTTTCATTAGACATGACTGTGGGTGCTTGAGCTGTTTGCTGAACAAAAGCTGAAGGAATAACTGTACCTACAATTCTTACGACGCCTTCTCTAACAAAATCATAATTTTGCCCGGGTTCACTATAATAGAAATTTATTACAACTTTAACTTTTGAATAATCCACTAAACCCGTTTCTCCACATTCAACAGTAAAAATACCATCTTGTTCTTCGGATCCAGACAAAGTGCAATTAGATGTTGAATCCTTATGAGAAATCTTTGCGGAACTAAAATTCATATTTCCTAATTTGTTTTCTAAAGAAACTGATTGATTTCCATTTGAGATTTGGAATCCCTTACAAACAAAACCCTGAGAAGCAAAACAACTATCACTTATTTTGTCTGAAACCGTTGTAAGTCCAAAATAGACTAACGCACCTACAACTATTAAGACTATAAGAAACGACCAACCATATGTCGTGGTAAATTCTAAAGCAGACTGCCCTCTTTTTTGTATTTTCTGTGACAAAGTGTATCCATCAATATTCACTTTAAAGAATATATAAATTTACCTGTTTTGACACACCGTCAAGACATCATCATTAATAAAAAACATAAGCATTAATTAATAAATTAAAAATAAATCCGCTTTAAAATTAATTCATGAATGGATGGGAATCTGAACCATAACCCGCCCAATACGCTGAAGCGGTTGAACTCGAAAGAGGAACATTTGTACCAGAGTCAGCCCAACCATAAGTTACTAAAAACTCCATGGCTGCCTGACCCTTTTTTTTCATGAACATTTTTTACCCACATACTTTCACCTTTTTAAGCTTTTTGTTTAAAAATTTCCAAAACTATTTTAAAACAAAACTTTATTCTTATACATATGAGAAATAGAATTATGATTGTAAAGAAAGATAAGTGCAACCCTGAAGGGTGTGGTGGCTTTCTATGTATGAGAGTCAGTCCTAGCAATCGCGCTGGAAAAGAAGCAATCGTAAAAGACATAGATGGAAAAGTAAGAGTAAATGAAAACGTCATAACCGATGCGGATAGAATTGCGGCAAACAAGTGCCCCTTCGAAGCACTACAGATGATAAATCTCCCCGAAGAACTAAATCAAGATCCAATTCACAGATACCCTCCAAATGGATTCGCTTTGTTTAAGTTGCCGATACCAATATTTGGAAAAACAGTTGGAATTATTGGAAGAAACGGAATAGGAAAATCAACAGCAATGAAAGTTCTCGGAGGATTACTAAAACCAAATTTTGGAGTTCCCGGAAAAGAAGCAACATCTAAAGAATTAATAGATAGATTCAAAGGAACAGAAGCACAAATATTTTTTGAAAAATTATCAAAAGGAGAAATAAAAGTATCCTACAAACCACAACACGTCGATCTTATATCTAAACAATTTTCAGGAACTGTAAAAGAATTACTAGAAAAAGTTGATGAAAAAAAAGAACTAAATATGATTTCTGAAAAACTAGAACTAAATCAAATTCTTGATCACGATGTTTCAAAAATATCGGGAGGAGAATTACAACGCGTTGCAATTGCAGCAACAGTTCTAAAAAAAGCAAACCTCTACTTATTCGATGAACCAACTTCATACCTAGATATTAAACAAAGAATCAAGATAAGCAAATTCATAAAAGAACTTTCAACTCCCGAAACAGCAGTTCTTGTCATTGAACACGATCTTATAATACTAGATTACATGACTGATCTAATTCATTTAATGTACGGAGAAGAAGGTGCCTTCGGAATTACAAGCCTTGCAAAAACAACTAAATCAGGAATAAACACATACTTAGAAGGATACATACGCGACGAAAACATGCGGTTCAGAGATCATGCAATAAGGTTTGACAAAAATCCTCAAGAAAAAGCAATCAAAGATGCTCAACTCGCAACTTGGGGCTCACTAAAATACTCGGTCGGTTCATTTTCACTTGAAATAAATTCAGGAGAGCTAGAAAAACATGATGTTGTTGGAATTCTTGGAGAAAATGGAATAGGAAAAACAACATTTGCAAGAATAATTTCTGGAGAAATCAAAAAAGAAATAATAAGTAACAAAACAAACAAAGAACTAAAAATATCTTACAAACCACAATACTTAGAAAAGAATGATTTGCCCGTAATAGCATATCTTAAAGATGCACTCAAATATGAATTGCAATTAATTCGTCCTCTTCAAATCAAACCTTTATTCAACAAAACTCTTAATGAACTTTCTGGAGGAGAACTGCAAAGAGTTGCGATCGCAAAATGCTTAAGTACGGAAGCAGACTTGTTCTTATTAGACGAACCTTCTGCATACCTAGACGTAGAACAAAGATTAAGCATCTCGAAAATAATAAAAGATATGATGATAGACAAAGGAAAAGCTGCATTAATAATAGATCACGATTTATTATTTATAGACTTCTTATCAAAAAAAATACTTGTGTTTGAAGGAAAACCTGCAATCAACGGCTTAACCAACGAACCTCTTGGAATGAAAAAAGGAATGAATCACTTTTTGACAGGATTAGACATCAAGTTTAGAAGAGATAAAGAAACTCACAGACCGAGAATAAATAAACCAGACAGCCAAAAAGATAAAGAACAAAAATCATCAGGAAATTTATATTACAAAGCATAATGAAAAAACTTGAAAATATAATAATTGTACTTTCTTTTTTATTATTTCTTATAATAACTCCTGTGTTAATAATTTCTTTAAACAAACAAAATTTAAGCAGACAAATGCAAAACACGAATGTTTATTCCAACTTAAATGAAACTCAAGCAAATGTTCTTCTTGAAAATGTTCTGAGTTTTTTTAACAACAAAGAAGAATTATCTCTTCAATTTGCCGAAAACGAGCGAGAACATATGCAAGATGTTAAAACAATATTTAATTTAATCAAGTGGATAAATCTTTTCGCGTTCATTTTAATTCTATGTTATTCAGCAGATGCGTTATCAAAAAAGAAAACAAAGAAACTTCTCAAAAACATAAAAACAAGCTCAATAATTGTCCTCATCGTTTCTCTAATAAAAATAATATTTCTGACGACGCTATTTCAACAAATATTCACACTATTCCACGTGGTTTTCTTTCCGCAAGGAAACTGGATGTTCCCCGCAAATAGTTTACTAATAACACTTTTCCCGCAAGCATTTTTTGTAACAGTGGCAACTCAAATGTTTCTTTTCATAATAGGTTTAAATTTAGCAATCTTGGGAATTTGTCTTGCATGCGGACACAAGAAAATAAGAAGTAAAAAATACAAACTAAAAAACAAAAAATAAAGCAATAATTATTTAGCAACAATCAACGTACTAGTTAATTCTACTCCATCCATTTTTCTAACTTTATCCATGACAAAGGTTGCGATTGCATCAGGATTTTCTCCTTTTATCTTAAGAATCAAATCCCACTCACCAAATAAAATATGCGCCTCTTCAACTTCAGCCATATCTGTAAACTCATCCAATATTTTTCTTTCGCTTGCATCAACAAGACTCAATAAAACATACGCATTCATTTTCTTCACCCCACTTAATTTCAATTAATCTTAATTAATTTTTCTAACAAATGATAAAAAAGCAGTATGACCAAAATCTTTCGTAACGGGTCTTAAAACTTTATCTTTAACACTCCACTCTCGCTCTATAATTTCTATTGTTTTCTCATGCAACATTTTCTTATTCAACTTCAAAATTGTTTCCTGAATTTGAGTAATATTAGGCGCATAAATAACAAGATATCCTCCAACTTTCAAAACATCATAAGCAGTTTCTAGCGCTCTCCAAGGTTCAGGCACATCAAGAGTAAATATATCATAGACATCATGTTTATTTTTGAACTCATCTTTATTATACACATCCCCCTTCACATAGTTTACATTATCAATCTCTAATAACTTCGCGTTCTTTTTTGCAACTTCAAGATTTTTATCTTCAACGTCAAAACTATCTACCTGTTTAGCAATCTTTGCAAGAAAACAAGATAATGCTCCAGACCCAGCTCCAGCATCAATAACTACGCTTTCTCTATTTATTCCTGTATTTGCAATAATCGCACCTATATCTTTAAGAGTAATTATCTGAGCCAATCTTTTAATTTTTTTATAATTATCAAGAAAAACCGGATCAAAGACATAAAATGTATCCTTTCCAGATTTCATCTCTGATCCTTCAATTGTTTTCGCTTTTATGGAACCATAATTATAATTAAAATCAAAATCAGACTCAACATAGTACTTTTCTGATTTATTCAAAATAATCTTTTTACCAGTATCAGGATCTTCTGCAACTCTAGGAAGTCTTATTAAAACCTTTTTCACACCCCTAGAAATACCCTGTATTTTATAAAATTTTATAAATAAAACTATACTTCGCAGAGATTAAGGGTCCGTAGCCTAGCCTGGATAGGGCGACAGCCTTCTAAGCTGTAGATCGAGGGTTCAAATCCCTCCGGACTCGCCACTTTTCTAAATTTTAATAATTAAAATAAAAAAATGAAAAAGTTAGGCACATCATTCCAAAGTTAAAAATGCTTCATGACCTTTATCAGCAGATCTTACAAAAAGTATTCGACAGTTTTTGTTTGCAATAATCTTTGTTAATCCATCTAAACCAATAATATTTCCTTTAGTAACAAACTCAAAATCTTTGAATTCTTTAATAGGATTAAATCTTTGCTTAGCAACATACAAAGATTCAACACTAAAGATTTTTTGTGTTCTTATGTCTAAACTACTTTCTAACATGTCAAATGCTACTAAAAAATTCTTTATAGCTTTTTTTGCAACAATAACTGAACGCTCATCATTATAAAATCCGCATTCAACACAAACTGCTTGCTTGCACTTCACATTCATATAATTATCAGTGCTACCTGGATGAACAGAGTCTATTCCTGTTACTATTTTATTTCCTGGTAAAAACCTTGCTAAAGGAACACTTTGCGGACCACATATGATAAATACCTCCGAGTTTCGAGAAGTACTCGCGTGTAAATCCAACAAAGCGTCTGCTTGATCTAAGTAAGTCTTAATTTCTTCAGCAGTTTTTTCTTCTAGAGTTTCAGCAAATTTAGAAAAAAATGCTCTGTTCAAATCAGACTCCACATATCTTTGTTTCTTGGCTATTGCCTCTAAATTCGCAATTAAAAAAAACACCTTTCCTTTTTTTAAGTTTAACTTATTAGAAAGCGTTTTTATTGCCTCAACACCGCATAATTCATTTCCGTGAACTCCTCCCAAAATAACGAGAGAGGGACCTGCCAAAGGTCCTTTCAACTCTATAACTTCTATATTTTTTTCATACCCTATAGACATACGCCATCCCTCCTTCATATGCACTATCTTCTTTAAAACTCAGTTCTGCAATTCCGAAAACTTTTTCAGCAACAGCCACCATTGCAGGATTCTTAGTGCGCATAACAATAAACTTCTGAGATACTAGTTCTTTTAGAGTACCTACTAAATTAGTGCCGAGGTTTTTACCTCTAAATTTTTCATTCACAGCCACTTCAGAAAGATAAAATGCGTTTTCAGAAAAATTATTTTTTCTTAATTGTTCGCACAACAAAGAATAATTGACCCTTCCGCTGTTCTTCAACGGCAAATCATAACCCCAAGTCAGTGCTAAAATTTCATCGTTACAAGCAACTAATCCTTTAAATCCTTTCTTTGCATAAGCATATTTGTATTCTTCAAGAGCGCTTTCAAAAGTCCAATTTTCAAAAAAAGGAGCTCCATTAAATACGTCTTTATACAATTCTATAGTTTTTTTAAAATACTCTTCAGAAATATTGTTTATATCTATGAATACCTTGAGTCGAAACAGCATCAATTAACAAATTAGATATATTTTTTTGTACCCCTCTAATTTCTGCTTCAAACCCTGTATTTACTCCATTCACAGCCATAGCTTTTCTATTCATTTTCTTTTCATTCATTTTTTTCCTCCATCCTTAATCAAGGACAATAATAACTCTCGACAAACATTAATTAAAAAACAAAAAACAGCATACTTTAAACTAAATAGAACTAATTATGATGGTGTTTAAAAGTAGCAAGTTTAATAGCCATAAATTCTGCTAATGCTCAATCAATTAAATAATTTTTCTTTTTTGTTGCCAAAAACATAACTTCAACTCAACTTGAAGTCTAAACAACATATTTATAAGATATGCTCTTCCTAGTTTATAGAGTTGCCAAACAATGCAACTCTCAAAATCAAAAAATTAAAAAAATCAAAATAAAGAATGAAAACAAAAGAAAGAAAATAGGTGAAATAAAATGGAACTAAAACACGCAATGTATGGATTAATAATTTTTCTTTTGACGGCATTAGCTATAACTGGTTGCCAACCGGCTAGCTTTAATGAAGCCTCAGATGTAAACACATTAACATTTTCTTCAACAGAAGAATATCAAGCTTTTGTAAAACTACATGAAAATACTTATGGCGATTATTATCGTGGCGGCGTTTTTTTAGCAATGGATGAATCCGTGGTTAAAACAGGCGCATCAGCAGATTCTGGAGCACCTACCAGCACAAGCAATGATTACAGTGAAACAAATAATCAAGTTGCAGGAATAGATGAAGCAGACATAATAAAAACAGATGGTGAATATATTTACACAATATCTGGAAACACACTCTTTATTGTAAAAGCATACCCTGGAGAAGATGCAGAAGTTGTTTTCAAGAAAACTTTCAATGAAAGTTACATTTCAAATCTTTTTGTATCCAGAGATAAACTCGCAATAATGGGAACTGCTAACAACATAAACGAATTTGATAAGTTAGGAATAATACCAAGCAGAGGCATGAGCTTTTTACAAATATATGATATAAGCGATAAAGAACATCCTTCGCTAGACAAAGACTACAAATTCGAAGGATATTATTTTGAATCAAGAATGAAAGATAATAAAATTTATTTCTTGTCAACAATTTATCCACAATACAGAGACGTATATCCATCACCAATAATAATGGAAGATTCTGTGGTAAAAGAAATGCCTGTAAGGAATATACATTATTTCAACATACATTACAACAATCCGGTTTTAGTGAACATAAACAAAGTAGATCTTTCAGACTACACACTCGACTCAACAAGTCTTACAGTAGAAGGCTCAGAAACATTTTACATGTCTGATGAAAACATGTTTTTAACATCTACAGAATATGTGAACGAATGGGAAATAACTCAAGATGCAACAATAGATGTTATGTTGTCAAAGCTAACTGAAAGCGAAAAAGAACAAGTTAGAAAAATACGTGCAACAGACTCAGATGTTCTTTCAGATAGCGAGAAACAATCAAAAATACTACAAATAGTTTCAGAACACATACAATACATGTCAAGCTCCGATCAAGAAGCAGTACAAGACCAAATAATGAATGAAACTAAAAATAGATTAATGCAATACGAACACATGGAATACACAATAATAAACAAAGTATCCTTTGATTTGAAAGTTGTTGCAAATGGAAAAGTTCCTGGACACATAATGAATCAATTCTCACTTGACGAATATGATAACGTCTTAAGAATTGGAACAACAATAAATGCAAGATGGAGCTCATTCGCATTTGACGAAACTCCAGAAATAGATTCCAAATCAACAAACAATGTATACACACTTGATGAGAATCTAGACATAATTGGAAAACTAGAAGGACTTGCACCTGGTGAAACTATTTACAGCACAAGATTTGTACAAGACAGATTGTACATGGTAACGTTCAGACAGGTAGATCCATTCTTTGTAATAGATTTAAGTAATCCTGCAGAAATAAAAAATCTTGGAGAACTAAAAATACCAGGATTTTCAAGATACCTACATCCATACGATGAAAACACAATAATTGGATTAGGAAGATCTGCAACAGAAGAAGGAAGAACTGAAGGAATAAAAATATCCTTGTTTGATGTAACTGATGTAGCTAACCCTAAAGAAATAGCAAACTTTGTAACAGATGAAAAATATGCACAAACAACAGCAGAATACGAACACAAAGCTTTCCTTTTCTCAAAAGAAAAGAATCTATTAGTCATACCTGTAAACTACTATGACTACCAAAACCAAGGCAACAGTTACAACGGCGCACTAGTATTCAATATAACAAGAAGCAATATTGAACTAAACGGCTTAATTGACCATTCAACTACAGAAACTGGAAATAACTTCTGGTACTACAATCCTGAAGTTGAAAGAAGCCTATACATAAACGACTTACTGTACACAAAGTCAACTTCATTACTTAGAATTAACAAGTTGAGTGACTTAAGTAGCGTCAAAAATGTAACACTAGAAGCAGACTACACAGGACCATATCCTGTGTATTAATTCTTTTTTTCTTTATTTTAATTTATTTCCGTTTTTAATAATTTTAATTCTTTATTCATAGGAGAAAAATACTATCTTGGAGATATACAAATACTCAACAATCTAGATCAAGCACTAATTGAAAATCAAGGCGCGAGCTGTCCAACAACAAAATTACAAAAAAAAGAACTAACACAACTATCCCTATTAACCATAATTGGTGCAGCAATAGTTGACTCAATAAATCCTTGCGCAATAGCTGTATTTCTAATACTATTAGGAACTTTACTAGCAACAAAAGATAAATCGAGAACAATGCGCGCAGGGCTCGCATTTACCCTTTCAATATACATTTCATACTTTTTATTCGGAATAGGATTATTTTCCGCATTACAAATAACAGGAATATCTTATTGGTTCTATAAAATAATAGGAATACTCGCAATAATAATAGGCCTAGCAAATATTAAAGACTACATTTTGTACGGCGCAGGCGGATTTGTAATTGAAATACCTCGCTCATGGAGACCAACTTTAAAGAACCTACTATCAAAAGTCACATCACCACTAGGAGCATTCATAATAGGATTTGTTGTTTGCTTATTTGAACTACCCTGCACAGGAGGACCATATTTAGTTATTTTAGGATTACTTGCAGAAAAAACAACA
>Ga0172368_10002020_pt1 | contig 26667 bp, 23 predicted proteins | sample Lak11m_FD_114540 | JGI IMG/M metagenome (GOLD analysis project Ga0172368, IMG submission 114540) | Freshwater microbial communities from Kabuno Bay, South-Kivu, Congo - kab_022012_11m | ecosystem: Environmental > Aquatic > Freshwater > Lake | place: Democratic Republic of the Congo: South-Kivu...
CTCTAAAATAAAAGGTTTTAGAGCAAACCTAAGAGGCGTTTCTGATGTTTCCTTCTTCCTTTTTAGACTTGAAAAATTATTTGCTTAAAAATATTTACTCCCCAGAAAATAAATCTGATGCGATGAAAGAGCAGCCATGTGTGTGGATTGCCACAACCCCCATAAGATATTGCCTAAGAGCCATGCGGAATCCTCTATAAATGAAAAGAACATATTAAAAACATGTTCTAAATGTCATACCAATGCCACCCAAACCTTTGCCAACAGCTATTCTCATACATCTCAGGATAATGCTGCTGTAAATATTGAATCGACTGTTAAACTGATCTATTTCTGGTTGATAGTAATTGTTATTGGTGGCATGTTTTTACACAATTTACTTATTCTGATACACGAATTACGTATCAGATATAAAAAGTCGAAGGAGCAAATACGCATACCAAGATTTACTTCAAATGAATTAATTCAACACACCACGCTGCTGACATCTTTCATTGTGTTAGCCATTACAGGATTTATGCTTAAATATCCCGACAGTGTATTTGGAAAGATGATGATATCTTTAGGTTTCACAGAAGTAATTCGCCAATGGGTGCATAGGATTTCGGCTGTTGTGATGATTGTATTATCATTATATCATGCATTGTATCTTGTATTTACAGTCAGAGGGCGTGAAGTACTTTTTGGTTTGTTTCCGCGATACAGTGACCTTACTCAAGGTATAAACACAGTGCTGTATTACATGCATCTTACTAAGAAGCATCCCGAATACGACAATTATAATTATATAGAAAAAATGGAGTACTGGGCTTTAATATGGGGAACCATGGTGATGGGTATGACAGGTTTGGTACTATGGTTTCCAACAATAGTAGGCAACTGGGCACCTATTTGGCTTATTAAGGTAAGTGAAATAGTCCATTTTTATGAAGCCGTTTTGGCAACTCTTGCCATCGTAGTATGGCATTGGTTTTTTGTTATCTTTCATCCCAAAGAATACCCTGTAAGTTTTACTGTCTTTAATGGCCAAACTACAGTTGTGCATTTTAAGGGAGAGCATCGGTTAAAATATCATAAAGTCATACTCGAATATCTTGAAATAAAAAAAGGGAAACGAAGTCTGAAAAAGATGAGCAGTTATACAAAGCTCTTTATTAATGCTATTGAAAAAAATGGATTAACGATGGATGAATTTGTCAACAGTGAATTGGCCAATGACATAAAATTAAAAGAATTTATTCAAAAGAAAGGATTAGTTTAAATATTGATAAAAATCATATATATATATTAAGGCTATTATTAATTTTTCTTCTATTTTTACATTTTATAAAAAAACAAATCAAATATTATGTATAATAAAAAAATTCTTTTAGTTGACGATGACCACGATTTCATCACAGCTGTTGCCACCATGTTGACTTTTAACAGCTATGAAACAATGGTAGCCTATAATGGTATTGAGGGTTATGAAGTAGCACAAAAATTTATGCCTGATCTTTTTATATTGGATGTAAACATGGAAACTGAGAGTGCCGGTTTTGAATTAAACAAAAGTATCAGAACCAATGCTCATTTCAAAACGACGCCAATTATCATGCTTACAGGGATAGACACCATAGTTGCTAACAATCAAATAGTTGACATGTACAATGAAATGGAATCATTACAGGATTTTGACAACAGTCTTGTAATGAAAATTAAAGAAGCTGACGGGTCAGTGGCTGTTAATTACAGAAATAACGCCGGTCAGAAATATTTTCTTTTGCTTGACAGTTTCATCAGCAAACCTGTAGATTCAGAAGTATTGCTAAGTGAAATTAAAAAGTTTATGAAGAAATAACAGATAAATGATTTATCTCCCGGATTCAGAAAATCTTCACAAAAAAATATTCTGGCTATGCCGCTTGCGGTGGTTTGCCGTGGCGGGTATTTTGTTTTCGACTATAATTGCCAAGCTTACTTTAAACTTACAAATTGACTTTGTACCCCTTTATTTAATTGCCTGTTTGCTTGCCATTAGCAATTTAATTCACCTTTTGCTTTTAAAATATTTTTTAAAAAAGGGCAGAGATAAAACAATCCTTAAACTAAGGTACAACATTAATATTCAAATACTTTCAGATTTTATATTTCTCACTTTATTACTTCATTTTTCGGGGGGCATAGAGAACCCATTTATCATCTTCTACATTTTCCATATGATAATCAGTAGCATTCTGTTATCAAAAAGGATGACCTATATTCATACAACTATCGGCATATTGCTTTTTGCATCTTTAGCTATCACAGAGTCTCTTGGAATAGTACCACATTATTCAATTAACAAATACATTTCCTTATTAATTCATAATGACCCCGCCTATTTATTTTCTGCATTATTGATTTTTTCATTGTCATCGTATCTTGTCGTTTTTATAACCTCTTCATTATTTGAACGCTTGCGCATTGTTGAACAAAAGCTGAAGGAAGCCAATAACGATTTGCTTGAAAAAGACAAAATAAAAGATGAATATGTCAAAAGATTGACACATGATATCAAAGGTCATATTTCAGCTATAAAAATAAACCTTGAAGTTGTTCAAAATCAGTTTGTTGCACCTCTTGACGAAAAAAATAAAGAGTATATTGAAAAAGCATATAACAGAACGCAGCGGATGAATGAATTTATTTATGATTTGCTTTCGCTTTCAAATATGCGGCTCAAGAATAAGTTTGACAAAGAAAATTTTGAAATTGAGGAAATGTTAAACAGTGCATTAAATCTAAATCAATCATTTGCTGACTCAAAGAACATTACTATTTCGACTGAATTTAACATTTCAAATCCCAATTACAAAGGCATCAGATCTTCAATTGAAGAAGTTGTAAGCAATCTGATTCAAAATGCCATCAAATATACACCAATAGGAGGCAAAGTGAATATCAATGCTGTTTCTGACAACATTCATTTTAATGTTGTTGTAACTGATACAGGTTTTGGTATTCCCAAAGAGGATTTACCATTTATTTTTGATGAGTTTTACCGTGCATCAAATGTTAAAAACACAATAAAAGATGGAACAGGCTTAGGATTATCGCTTGTAAAAACCATTGTTGAGAGACATCTTGGCACTGTTCGGGCTGAAAGCACACAGGGAAAGGGTTCAAAATTTATTGTAAACCTCCCTCACATTCCTTAGTCTGCACTTCAATTACATTTTTTGTTTACTGAATGCTTCCTTTCAGCCATTGATACCATTTATCCATGCCTTGTCCTGTTTTAGCAGACACTTCAAAAAATTGCAGATGATGATTGACCTGAAGTGCATACTCCTTAGCTTTTTCAACTTTAAAATCGACATAAGGCAAAAGGTCTATTTTGTTGATAATACAGACATCTGAAGTATGAAACATATTGGGATATTTGAGTGGTTTATCATCACCCTCTGTAACGCTTATAACCACAATGCGATAAGCTTCACCTAAGTCGAACAATGATGGGCATACCAGATTTCCGACATTTTCGATGATGAGCACAGCATTATCTGCCACATTGAGTTGTTTAACAGCATTGTTAATCATATCGGCATCGAGATGGCAACCATTGCCGGTGTTAATTTGAATAACAGGTGCACCAGTAGCATTGATGCGGTTGGCATCGTTCATAGTTTGCTGATCGCCTTCTATGACACTAAAAGTGAGCTCACTTTTTAAATCGGTAATTGTTTTCTCAAGTAAAGTTGTTTTACCAGAGCCGGGCGAGCTGACCAAATTAAGTGTGAGGATATTTTTAGCTTCAAAAAAGCCTCTGTTTCTCTCGGCCAGTAAATTATTGGAAGTCAATACATCTTGTTCAATCTGAATAACTTTGCCATGTGTATGGGAGTGTCCATCATGGTCGTGGTCGTGGGTATGGGTGTGTTCATGGGGGCCTTCATGGTTGTGGGTATGAGAATGAAGGTGGGTATGTTCATGATTATCTTCGCCGGGTTTTTTATAAGTTACCGGATTGTTGGGTTGGTCGCAGCCGCATGTATCGCACATAGGAAATGATTTAAAATTTTTGCAAAGATAGTAAATAAAGTGAGCTAAAGTGCACTAAAGTGAGCTAAAGTTGGGGGTTTTTAGTCAATTTTTATGGATTTTATTTTAAGTTCTTTGCCATGGATAATATCGAAATCGAAATTATTGCATTTGGGACATGGGGTAAAATAATCATTGGTTTCAAATTCGTTCTTGCATGATTTGCATAGTGCTTTTGCGGGAATTTTATTAACAATAATTTGGGCATTTTTCAATAGTTCTGTTTTCTGAGCACATTCAAAAGCAAATTCCAATGCTTCAAATTCAACACCACTCAGAGTCCCCACTTCCAGCTCTATTTCACTGACAGCAATGGCATGGTGTGTTTTGGCGTTTTCTTCCACAGTATCAAGAATGCTCATTATGATTGATAGTTCGTGCATTTTTTTAAAATTAAGATAAAAGATAAAAATCTAAAGATAAAAGTAAAAAGATAAAAGTAAAAAGACGTATGAAAATTTTTAAAAATTTAAGTTTAAAACACAAAAGAAAATATGTTTATAAAACTCAATTATTTTTTTCTTTTCTTGTTTTTTGCACAATAGTTCCCAATATTAATTTCAATTCTTGAGATTCTTTAATTAAGCATGGTCATTCATTTCCATAGCCCTCTTCCCCTTGCCGTTTGCTCTCTGCGCTTATAAAACCACAGATTACACAGATAATCACAGATTAAAAATACAGTATCAAATTAACTCATTATTTCATCATTCAATTTCCCTTATACCCTCTTCCCTTAACCCTTTATATCCTTTATACCTTCTTTCCCCTATACCTTTATACCCTTTTGCCTTTTGTTTTTGTTCTTACTTAACAAATCCTTGGCAACTGTTCTCCTGCTAACATATCAATAATCCTTTTTCCTCCAATGCCGGTTTTTAAAATGGCTTTGCCATGATGATTGTCCACTATTTCACCAATAATTGATGCTTCTTTTCCAAATTCATTTTGCCTCATCACGTTTATGACTTTCTCAGCATCTTCTTCATGCACCACCATAACAATCTTGCCTTCATTGGCAACATAAAAAGGATCAAACCCGAGAAGCTCGCACATGCCTCTGACATTCTCATTGAGAGGTACTTTTGACTCGTCAACTTCAATTCCAATGTTGTTATGTAATGCTAATTCGCATAAGATAGTAGCAATGCCTCCTCTGGTGGCATCACGCATGAATTTAATCCTGCTTTGAGTGTCTGCGACATCCTTTATCAATTGATTCAGGCAAGCACAATCGGAGATAATATCTGTTTTAAAATTATCAAAATTACGGACAGCCATAATAGCCATACCATGATCGGCAATAGCACCGTTGATAATAATTTTATCCCCCACTTTAATATTTTCGCCTGAGCTGATGGGTTTATATTTATCTTCAAGTAAACCTATACCGGCAGTATTGATAAAAACCTTATCGCATTGGCCTCTGTTAACAACTTTAGTATCGCCTGTCACTATTAAAACACCTGCTTTTTTGGCTTCTTGAGCCATAGATGCCACTATTTTTTCAAGCTCACTGAGAGAGAAGCCTTCTTCTATAATAAAGGAAGCTGTTATGTATTTCGGGATGGCACCAGAAACAGACAAGTCATTTACAGTGCCACACACAGCCAGTTTGCCAATATTTCCACCCGGAAAGAAAATGGGGTCAACAACATAAGAATCAGTTGTAAAGGCAATGCTGGCACTTCCAATATTCAGAATTGCAGAGTCGGTCTGTTGTTTTAATATAGGGTTGTCAAAATATCTGACAAACAAGTCTGTTATCAGATCGTGGGTTAATTTACCCCCACTGCCATGTCCTAGTAAAATATTATTTTCCATTATTTATTGAATCTAAAATAAGCATTACAAGCCCCTTCATGTGAAACCATACAAGCGCCTACGGGATTGGAAGTAGTACACACTTTTGCAAAGAGTTTGCAATCGTTTGGTTTTTTAATACCTTTAAGTATTTCACCACAGATGCAGCCCTTTTCTTCTTTTGTTTCTTCAACATCAACAGCAATCATCTTTTCAGCATCGAAAAAGGCATATTTTTCACTCACAGCCAGTCCACTGTCTTTAAGCGTGCCTAATCCACGCCACCAGTCGTCTCTTAAAACAAACACATCTTTCATCAGCTCTTGAGCTTTCACATTGCCTTGGGGAACAACAACTCTCTTGTACTGAATTTCCACACTGTATTTTTCTTCCTGAATCTGCTTTACCAACATGTAAATTGATTGCAGTATATCAACAGGTTCGAAGCCCGAAATAACGCATCCCACGCCATATTTGGCAGGAATTTCTTCATAGATATGCGAACCAGTGATGACACTTACATGACCGGGTGCAATGTATCCGTTGATTTTCACACCTTCATCGATTAGGGCACCCATTGCAGGAGGCATGATTTTATGAGAACTAAAAACAAAAAAATTGGTAAGCTTGTCTTTGGCGGCATTAACAATACCTGCAGCACTGCTAGGCGCTGTAGTTTCGAAGCCAATACCCAAAAAAATTATTTTCTTGGAAGGGTTTTGTTTAGCTATCAGAAGGGCATCGAGCACTGAATATACAATACGCACATCAGCTCCCCTGCTCTTTTCAACATTTAAAGAAGATGTTGAGCCGGGCACTCTTATCAGATCGCCATAGGTAGTGATGATGACATCTTTAATACGGCTGTAAGCCACAGCCTGGTCGATAAATTTTTTACTTGTCACACAAACAGGGCATCCGGGGCCTGATAAAAGTCTTATATTTGAGGGCAGCAAAGATGGGATGCCGAATTTCTGAATAGCCCATGTATGGCCGCCACAAACTTCCATCAGGGATACATCTTTTGTGCTGGCAGATGAAATCTTTTTCAATAGTTGATTTACTATTGTTTGATCTCTGTATTCGTCGATATACTTCATGTTGAAGGATTTGGGATTTGGGATTTAGGATTTGTTAAGATTGCCTATGATTTCTATTAATGCATTATGCTTTTTTCACTCTTCAGAAAGTTCGGGTTTTTCTTTCTCATTCATTTCATCAAATTCATTGAAAACTTTTAATGTTTCAATGGCTTCTTCCTCACTTATTTTCTGGATGGCAAAACCTGTATGTATTAATACATAATCGCCCACTTTTACATCGTCCAATAGTTGTAAAGAAGCTTCATATTCAGTACCTCCAACAGATACAACTGCTTTATCAGCACTGATTGACATTACTTTTCCGGGAATACTTAAACACATTTTGTTGATTTTTTATTTTACAAAATTACATAAATTAATTTGGTATTTCTTTATAACAGCCATTCAATTTGGCAAATTGCATGAGAAACATTTTTCCAATTCAGGTGTCGCACCTATGGCGCTCAATGATTTACACATTACATTATCCTATTATTATTTCGCATCTACGATGCTCTGTAACGTGCATATTTGTTTTAGCAATAAAGCTGTGTAGCAGCACAACAAAACCAAATATACTATTACAGAACTAGGGGACAAGGAGGAGGCGGAAACCAACGTAGTCGTTGCGAATGTCGGGGGTGCGGCAGTTGCGATAAGCCACCCGGGAGCGCCGTGCATCGTTAAACCAGCTACCGCCGCGAAGAACACGGTACGACCCTGTGGACGGACCCTGTGGATTATTGCCGGAACTGTTTTTATAATAATCTTTGCTATACCAATCGCTGCACCACTCCCATACATTGCCCGACATATCGTACAAACCATAGCCATTAAGTGCTTTTTGCCCTACCTCATGCGTTGTTTTGCCGGAATTACCATCATACCAGCCTACATTTTCAATAGTATTGCTTCCGGCATACTTGTAGGCGGTGGCTGAGCCTGTCGAAGCCACGCCTTGTGCAGCAAACTCCCATTCTGCCTCTGTAGGCAAGCGCCATGTTTGCCCTGTTTTTTTGCTCAGCCATTGGGCATAAGCCACAGCATCGTTCCAGCTTACATGTATTACAGGATGGTTGTACTCGCTTTGAGAGAGCAAACTACCACCCACACCATACTTCCAGTTTACTCCATCTTCTTCTACCCATGTTTTACCATTATAAATCCAGCTTCCATAGCCGCCTGTTCTTTTATCGGCATCGGTCTGGTAGTTTGTTTCGTTTACAAACTTTTCAAATTCTGCAACTGTTACTTCGTACTTCATCATGGCAAAGTTGCTGACAGAAACGGAATGAGGTGTTTCAAGTCCTTCGGCTAAGCTATCACTGCTGCCCATGGTAAAAGAGCCACCCTGTATGCCCCTCATTTTCATATCTATTCCTGCAACAGGTACTGTAAAGTCTTCATTCAGCACAAAACTGCTGCTCAATTCGGGTTTTTTGGTTGTTTTGGCTGTAAGAGTGGTTGTCTGGTCTTTATTGATAGTGGCTGTTTTGCTCCAGTTCTCACTGCCCCTTATTTCTACATTGTGGCTGCCGGTTTTTATATTTTTAAGTGCTATTTTGCTGTTGGCAATGGCTTTCTTTACAAAAATATTGTCAAGATACAAATCACCGGCAATTTCGGTATTTAATTCAATAGTACCGTAAGTTGCAAGTATTTCTTCCTCTACCTCAATGGCTTTTACAGGTGGGTTGTTTTTAGAATTATCAACAACACCAACGGTTTGTGTACCGGTATTGAGATCAAACACAAAGTCACCTTTGTCTAAATTGGGGTTTCGTATTTTTCCATATTGGGGATGCTGAGCGTTGTAGCTGTAATTGACCACTTTGGTTTGTAGAAACTGTCCTAGTTCAGAACCGGTCACAAAACCGTCTTTGTCGTAGTCGGCTTCATTGGTCGTAAGCGCTATAACAAATTGTTTTCTAAAAATGCTTACATCCGGCACCTGCTCTTCGGCACTGCCACTTGTGATAAACTGACGTACAGGTTTTGTTGTTTTGTAAGTTATAGCTTCAGTGACAGGACTGCGCATATCAAATAAAGAACCTGCAAAACACGCATCAAACATAAACAAGGCATGTTTGGATTGAATACGTTTGGCATAGATTTCAACTGAGGACATCTCTATGGCTTTTTCCTGAAAACCTGCCTTATCTTTTACCGGATTGGGTGCATTTACAGGTACAATATAGCCCAGCTCATCTCCATAATTTGTTTTTACAGTATAACCATGTCCGGCATAATAAATCAAAATACGATTGTCCACATCCTGAGCGTATTTGCTAATAAAAGAAGAAATCGTTTTGTCTATTTGCTCCTTGGTGCCATCCTGCAAAGTTTCTACAACAAAACCATTTTTTTCAAGCGCTTTTTTAATTTCTGCTATATCTGTTACAACGCCATTCAACACACTCCATCCATTGTTGTATGCCGAAACCCCAATAAGTAAGGCGTAGCTTTGTTTGTAGAGTGGGGTTTCCTTTCCCTCTACTTTAATGTTTACAGGTTTAAAGCCACGTTGCTGTGTTGTCTGAGAAAAAGATGCATTTGATAGTATAATGAAGATGCATAGAATTAATATTTTTTTCATAACATTTGATTAAAGAGTAATACAAACATAATCATTTTTCACATAAACAAATTTTTAATTTTTTTTACATATTTAATTTTTGAGTACTTTTAAATCATAAAAGAGCTGCGAAGCAGCGAAATATTAATAAAAAACAAAAGCGATTTAATAACAAAGCTCCGTAGGAGCGACACATATTAGAATATATCGTTATGGCTAATACATATACTCAACTCTACGTTCATTCCATTTTTGCTGTAAAAGGCAGAGAAAGCTTGATTTATAGGACATGGAAAGAAGATTTATATAAATATATTACGGGCATTGTTTCGAATAAAAATCAAAAGCTTTTAGCAATTAATGGTGTTTCGGACCATATCCATTTATTAATAGGCTTTAATCCGGACTGTTCGCTTTCTGATTTGATAAGAGATATTAAAGCTAATTCATCAAAATGGATAAATCAAAATCAATTGATTAAAGGAAAATTTGAATGGCAGAAAGGGTTTGGAGCTTTCACAATAAGTCAATCACATATAGATAGGGTTGTGAAATATATTTTAAATCAAGAACAACATCATAAAAAGAATACATTCAAAGATGAATATGTCGAATTTCTTAATATTTATCAAATAGATTTTAAATCTGAATATCTTTTTGAGGAGACTGATGTCGCACCTACGGCGCTCAAAGACTAACATGTAAATTATTTCTAATAACATGTCGCATCTACGATGCTCTATAACGCACATATTTGTTTTAGCAATAAAGCTGCATAGCAGCGAAATAATAATAAAACACATTGTTATTTAATTAATAAGCTCCGTAGGAGCGACACTTGAGGTTTGGTATCGCGCCTACTGCGATCAATGACGAACACATAAATTCTTTCTAATAAAATGTCGCATCTAAGATGCTTATATGTGTTTAATTATTAAGACCTCTTAGCACCAATCACCATCTGACCTAAAGCAATGCCCCCATCGTTGGTGGGGACTTTTTTATGTGAAAAAACTTCGAAATTATTTTTTTGCAGCAGGTTTTCAAGGTTTTCTAAAAGATATTTATTTTGGAAAGTGCCTCCCGATAAGACAACTTTATTTAAAGCATAATCATTTCTAATTTTTTCGACCGTTTTATTAATCATTAAAATTAAGGTATTGTGAAATTTGGTTGAAATTTCAGCAGGACGCACCTTGTGATTTAAATCAAATATTATTTGTTCAAATGTTTCATTAAATGAAATGGTGTTTTCTAAAGCAAAGGGGTAGGCTTTTTTAATATTTTTGTCAATTATAGATTCCAGTCTCATGGGCGCTTCTGCGTGGAACTTACTTACAGGACACAAATTGATAAGGGCAGCCACTGCATCGAACAATCTGCCTGAGCTTGATGTAAGGGGACAGTTAATTTTTTTATCTATGGCCTGACAGATTAAATCAACCGATGAAGGGTTTATATTCTTAGTAAAAGGCAGATTCCATTTTAAAAATTCTTTTCCAAAGTATTTATACAGATAAGATACAGCCATGCGCCAGGGTTCATCGGTTACTTTGTCACCCCCCTGCATAGGCAAATATTCGAAATGATTGACTCTTTTGTAATCTTTTAAGTCACTCACAAAAAACTCACTGCCCCATATATTGCCATCATCGCCGTAGCCTGTTCCATCGAGGCTCACGCCTATGACCTGCTCATCCAAGTTGTTTTCAGCCATGCACGATGCCACATGGGCATGATGGTGTTGTACTTTGATGTGTCTCAGGCCTGTTTCAACAGCATATCGTGTTGACATGTAATTAGGGTGCATGTCGCTGACAACCAAAGAGGGCTTAAACAGAAAAAGCTTTTTGAAATGTTCAATGGTTTCGCCATAAAATTCATAGGTTTCCATGTTTTTTAAGTCGCCAATATGCTGACTTAACAGCACCTTATTCCCCTTGCCAACAGCAAAACAATTGACCAGTTCTGAGCCAGTAGCCAGAATACCATCGACATTGGCATTAACTGAAACCGGTGCGGGCACATAGCCCCGTGAACGCCTGAAAATTCTCTCTTTTTTATTAATTATACTTACGACTGAGTCGTCTGTTCTGTTGTAAATATCTCTGTTATAGGTAAGTATAGCATCAGCAATGGCTGATAATTTTTCTACAGCCTTTTCATTGTCAGTAATTATAGGCTCATCAGAAATGTTTCCACTGGTTAAAACAATAGCAGGTATTGTCAATTTTTCGAATAATAAATGATGAAAAGGCATGTAAGGAAGCATGGCACCAATAGTTTCAAACCCAACAGCAACAGAGGGTGCCAGCGCTTTCTTCTGTTTTAAAAGGACAATAGGTCTTCTGAATGAACGTAATGAAGTTTCTTCCACAGCATCGACAAAAGCATATTCTTTTAATGTTTCAATATCTGAGAACATCACTGCAAAGGGTTTACTTTCTCTGTTTTTTAGTTTTCTCAGGCGGGCAACGACTTCTTCATCTTGGGCATCACAAGCAATAAAAAAACCACCTAAGCCTTTTATGGCAAGTATTTTTTTGTCATTAAAAAGTCTGACCACCTGTTCGATTATTTCTTTAATACCTTTAACAATTTTGCTGTTGTACAAAAGTGTATATTCCGGACCGCAGACAGCACAGGCAGTGGGTTGTGCATGAAAACGCCTGTCTTCAATATCGGTATATTCTTTACTGCAATCAGCACACATTTCAAAATCCTTCATGCTCGTTTTAAATCTGTCGTAAGGCAGGTTTTCTATAATGGTAAAACGGGGACCGCAATTGGTACAATTGATAAAAGGATAATCAATGCGGTTTTTCTGAATTTTCATATCCTTTAAGCAATCATCGCACACTGCAATATCAGGGCTTACATCAGTAATATGAGAAGAAACTGATTTGCTTTTAACAATTTGAAAATCGTTGAAATTCATTTTATTTGTCTGAGAAAAAATTACGGATTCTATACATGATGCAGGGGGAGCAGATATGCTGATAGCATCTATAAATTGATTTATTATAATCTCATCACAGTTGACTTCAATAGCCACACCATCGTTTCTGTTTTCAACCCAACCTTTCAGCTTATAGCTTTTAGCAAGTCGGTAAATAAATGGGCGAAAGCCGACACCCTGCACCAGACCTTTAACCTCAATATGATATGTAAGAGAATTTTTCAGTTGATTGTGTTTTAAAAATTTAATACTTTCATTGCAAACCTACATATTTTCTAATAAATAGGATTACATAATCAGCAAATTCTCAATTTGTGTTAAAAAAAAGACCTTTTGTTAAACAAACAAAAGGTCTTTCTAATTTTTTTGGGGATATGTTTATTGCAAATACTTAAACTCTTCATAGAATAAATTAAGCGCATCTCCAATGTCTTCAAAAACAACATAATGATTAGTGCAACCTTTACGTGAACAGAAATTCACTTTTCCACCTACATTCAGACTCATTCCAGCAATTGGGGCACCACACTTTTCACAGAGAATTTTGCGGATCAATGAATTATTACAGTGGGGACATGACAATTTTACAATTTCACTATCTTTAATTTCTACATTTGCTTCATGATCAAAGCATCCATAAACAGAACATAACCACAGAAAGCCTTTATCTTTCTCAGACTCAACAACAATTTTAATACTTGTTTGATCATTAATTTTATGTTCTTCATCCATCAGTGATTTTCCACAAAAGGGACATTTAAGAGATACATTAATTTGTTTTTTCATTGTGTCAATATTTTATTAGCAATTAAATTATTTCAACACAAATATACATTAAAAACATCTTTTATATAAATTTTTTAAGGCTTTAATAATATTTAACATTAATATATCTACACAATCAATATGTTTATATTAAACTAATAATATAAAAATTGTTCTAATTTTGCACCCCAAATGGATATGTTATTATTTAAAACGGTCATTTTATTAACCATTGCGGTTTTTGTTGTACCCAAATCCTTTCAGTATTTTTGGGGATTAATATTACATATAGGAATTATTAGTGTCAGCAGTATATGGGCTCTGCAAAGTTTATTTTTCAATTCTGATAGCATTGTAAAAGCATTTATTCCATTTTGGAATGAAGCTCTTTGTATTGAGATAGACAAGCTTTCTGCATTTTTTATACTGGTTGTAAATTTTACTGTTTTAACAGGTTTTATATATGCCAGGGGTTATCTGAAGCCCTATTTGGAAAAGAAGAATAAAACCGAAATGGCACTGCATTATTTTAGTTTTTTATGGCTGCAAATATCTATGTTGCTTGTGCTTATGCTCCGCGATGCATTGGCTTTTCTTATTGTATGGGAGATAATGGCGCTGACTTCATTCATACTGGTCATTTTTGAATCTGAGAAAAGAGAAACTATAAAAATAGGCATACAATATTTGATTCAGATGCACATCGGACTGGCTTTTATAATGCTGGCTTTTATATGGGCTTATGCTCAAACAGGAGCGGCTTTCAGTTTTGATGGCCTGGTGGTCTATTTTGAGACACATAATCCATTAGGTTTATTTGTAATTTTTTTTATAGGTTTTGGCATCAAAGCCGGTTTTATCCCCTTACATTCGTGGTTACCTCACGCCCACCCTGCTGCGCCATCGCATGTATCTGGCGTAATGAGTGGTGTGATGATTAAAATGGGGATTTATGGCATACTCAGGGTGTTGACATACATTCATCACGACTACCTGTATATTGGACTGCTGATACTGAGTGTTTCATTAATTTCCGGAATTTTAGGTGTTACCATGGCTATTGTGCAACATGATTTCAAGAAGCTTTTGGCTTACCACAGCATTGAAAACATTGGCATTATTGGTATTGGTATTGGGCTGGGAGTAATAGGAATGAGTACAAACTACCCTATACTTACAGTTTTGGGATTTGCAGGGGCACTTTTACATGTTTTAAATCATTCACTTTTCAAATCTTTGCTTTTCTATACAGCAGGAAGTGTGTATCAGCAAACTCACACCAGGAACATTGAAAAATTAGGTGGCCTGATAAAAAAGATGCCCAAAACGGCTTTGTTTTTTCTTTTGGGTGCTCTGGCTATTTGTGGATTACCTCCTTTCAACGGATTCATTTCAGAGTTTCTGATTTATTCGGGCATTTTCAAATCCTTGCACTCGGGCACATTATTTACGGATGTTATCCTCCTTTTCAGTTTTATAGGCCTCGCCATTATTGGTGGATTGGCTGTATTTTGTTTCACAAAAGTTTTCAGCATTATATTTTTGGGATCAGCCCGAACAGAAAAAGTAAACAAAGCTCAGGAAGTAGAAAGTTCAATGCTTGTATCAGACTATTTGATTGGTTTTATGATAATAGCCATAGGCCTATTCCCTGCATTGTTTATTAAACCTTTGGGAGCGGTTGTAGCTCAATTTTCGGGAGATGTAGCTGCCCTTCAATCAATAATACCTGTCATGAATAATATCAGTATTTCCTCTTGTGTCTTTTTTGCATTTATAGGCATCATATGGATGTTAAGAGCATGGCAACAAAAAAGACAACCTGTTAAACAGGAAGCCACTTGGGGTTGTGGATATACGGGTGCAAATCCGGCATTACATCAATATTCAGCCACGTCTTATGCAGACAATATTGTACAGTTGACCAATCAGATTGTGAATATAAAAAAAGAATTTAAAAAGATTGATGAAGAAGAAATTTTTCCACAAGAAAGAGTTTTCGAAACACATTCGGGAGATCTATTTGAAGAGCATTTAATGAAAAAACCGGCACACAGAATTTTGTATTATTTTAAACGGGCTGCTGTTTTTCAGACAGGAAAAATTCAGCATTATCTGCTTTATGCTCTTGTATTTTTAATAGTTATTTTTTTACTTACCCTTTTAAAATGGATTTAAAATGTTAAGTATAATTCTCATCATCATATCAGCCCTTTTCTTCGCCGGCATCATATCCAAAACGAAAGCCAAGCTTGGTGGGCGAAAGATGCCCAGCATTCTTCAGCCTTTATTTGATGTTATACGTTTGTTTAGAAAAGGTGCTGTTTACAGTCCTGTGACAAGTATTATTTTTAAAATAGCACCTGTTGTATATATAGCTTCCATTCTGTCGGTTATGTTTTTTATTCCGATTGGTCAACAAAAGAGTGTACTTTCTTTTGATGGTGATTTTGTGTTTTTTGCTTATTTATTGGCTTTGGGAAGATTTATGATTATCATTTCGGCAATGGATACAGGCAGTGGATTTGAAGGCATGGGTGCTAACCGCGAGGCTTTATACGGGATGCTTGTTGAACCTGCATTTTTTATATTGATGGGCTCAATGGCGCTTTTCACCAATATAACATCATTTAACAATTTGTTTTCGTACATGCACATCAGCACCAACTTATCCTATCTGACGGGAATTTCGGCTATTTATGTGCTGATGTATATTGCCATGGTCGAAAATTCGCGTTTGCCTATCGATGACCCCAAGACACATCTTGAGTTGACTATGGTTCACGAAGTAATGATATTAGACAACAGCGGGTTTGATTTAGCGCTGATGCATATTGCTACTTGGTTTAAATTTGCCATATATGGCGCATTAATTTCAAATTTTCTAATCTACACATTGTGGCCTTTATATCTTCAGATTATCTCTTTTTTAACCATTCAATGCATTTTTGCCGTAACGGTTGGATTGCTTGAAACTTTCAGAGCAAGAAATAAAATGGATAAAAACCCCCAATGGATTATAATGCTCACTGCCATTGCTATTGTTACCTTTTTGACCGCTTTGATTTTAACACAGAAAATACTATTAAATTAAAAAAAATGACACTGCTTTTCATCATATTATACGCTGTAACCCTTATTTATTTTGCTCTTTCGGAGAGGGTTATGAATTTTGTAGTGCTTCTGTCTGTGCAGGGATTTCTTTTGTTTGGAGTGGTTTTTTTCAGTCTTTATAAAATAGAAATATTCGATTTTATTTTTATACTTGTTGAGACGATAATGGTCAAAGCCATCGTGATACCCTGGTTTTTGAATAAAGTAAGAATGCACAACAACCTGAAAAGAGTTCATGAGCCCTTTGTTCCTGTTTTCTATTCTATAATTGTGGTGGTTATAAGCTTGTTATTCAGCTTTTTACTAACAAATTACCTAAAAGATAACCAAATACACACCCTGTATTTTACAGTGGCTTTTGCATCAGTAATTTTCGGATTATATTTCATTATCATTCACAAAAACATATTTTCTCATCTGGTCGGTTACCTTATTATTGAAAATGGCATTTTTCTATTTTCACTCACAGTGGGCAGTGTGATGCCTTTAATGGTGAATCTGGCAATTCTTCTTGACGTATTTATGGGGGTACTGGTACTTGGCACTTTTGTAAATCGCATTGGAAATACCTTCGAAAGCATAGAAACAGACCAGTTAACAAAATTAAAAGATTAAAGAAATGTTGGTTTTATTTTTTATATTTTCCATCGTCATCAGCAGCATTATCTTTTTTGTCAGGAACAAAATTGTTAACATCTTATTGTGTAGTGCATTTGTTGTAGGAGAAATAGCTTTAAGTGCGCATGCCTATTATTTTCTTGACACCACAGATTCTCAATTTTTCAGATTTGATTCATTGGGCGTGTTGTTGACATTTGTTCTTACCATTTTGAGTATCAGCACCTTTTACCACAGCCATATATATCTTAAGGGCAAAGAAACAAAAATTAAATCGGAAAGCCAATATTACGCTGCATTGATCATGTTTATCACAGCAATGATAAGCGCCAATTTTACTGAGAATATTGCTTTGTTATGGGTAAGCATAGAAGCCACCACATTATTTGCATCAATATTAATATTTCACGAGCGTACTAAAGATGCTCTCGAAGCAGCCTGGAAATATTTATTTATTTCTTCGGTAGGTGTGGCTATAGCTTTTATAGGCATTCTTTTTATGAGCATTATTGCCAGTAAGAGCGGCTTAAACAATTTGAGTTTTGAGAATCTGGCTTCGGTGGCTCATAATATGAACCCTATCTGGCTTAAAATATCATTTTTACTCATTCTTACCGGCTTTTCTGTTAAGGTTAGTTTGTTTCCTTTGTATGCTGTGGCCATTGATGCCAAAACAGTGGCAGCCTCTCCGGTAAATGCCCTGATGTCGACAGCACTTGTCAATGTTGGATTTGTTGTAATATTCAGAACTTTTACTATTATAACACATACCGATATAGTAATATGGGCTCAGCACATTTTAATGCTCACAGGCATGGTATCAATAATTATTGCTGCCATACAACTGACACGTGTAAAAAGATTAAAGCGGTTGTATGCATTTTCCACCATGGAACACATGGGTATTGTAGCGCTGGGGTTGGCTGTTGGTGGTATTGGATATTATGCTGCCATACTGCATCTGGTTTTTCATTCATTTGTTAAAGCCGGCTTGTTTTACCAAATAAATCAGATTCACAGTCTGTATAAATCAAAATGGATACATGATTTTGGTGGTTTTTTTAAAATCAATCCGGTGGCCGGAATGGCAATGCTTATAGGTCTGATCTCTATTACAGCAATTCCTCCTTCGGGCCTTTTTGTGAGTGAATTTCTGATCTTTAAAGCATTAATATTGAATAATTATATTGCAGTGGTCATAATTAGCTTGATTTTTCTCACTGCCGTATTATACTTTTTTACAAAGAGTTTTTTACATATTTTATATGCAACAGTTCCTGAAGGCACTGTTACAGAAAAAATAAATCCTGCACATAGTATCATTCAGTTTATTTTATTTGGGCTTGTCATTTATCTGGGCATCAACCCTCCCCCATTTTTTTCTGAACTTATCAATGCAGCAGTGTCTGTTTTAAATTAAAAGAACATGTCAGACAATTTTAAAATATCAACCATAAAAAACGGACAATCTATTGCATTAAATGCCATTACTTTATTGAATTACACCGATTTTTCAACAATAGTTCTGGCATTGTTGGAAAAAAATGAAAATCATTGTGTCGCTTATTATGCTTTTAAAAACAACAATGATTTACAATTCATTATGGTTATTGCTGACGATGCGGCACATGATTTAAAAATACTGTCGCATATTCTAAAAGCAGCAGAAAAACAAGAACTGGCTTCATTGACACAACATATTTTTGCACTTCATATTTTTGAAAGAGAAATTTACGAAAATTTTGGTGTCTTTTTCGCCAATCATCCCTGGTTAAAACCGGTAAGATTCCCTGAAAATCGTGCAAATAAAATCCTCAAGGTGAACGATTATCCCTTCTATTCTATAAAGAGCGAGGAGCTTCACGAAGTGGGTGTAGGACCTGTTCATGCAGGAGTTATAGAACCCGGGCATTTTCGCTTTATATGTAATGGCGAGCAAGTGCTGCATCTCGAAATACAGTTGGGATGGCAGCACAGAGGTATTGAGCAACTATTTATTGATAAAAAAAGGATGCTGCAACGGCTTATCATTGCAGAAAACATAGCAGGAGATACAGCCATAGGACATGCAAGTACGTTTGCTCAGGTGATGGAATCGCTGGCCGGCATTGAAGCAGGTGAGCAAACACAGATAGAACGGGCCATTGCTTTAGAATTGGAACGCATTGCCATTCACACAGGAGATACGGCTGCATTGTGCGTTGATGCTGCTTATTATCTGGGAGCCAATGTTTTTGGCATACTGCGTACAGGCATTATCAATTTTATGCAAGCCTGGTGTGGCAACCGCCTTGGAAAAAGCCTTATAAGAGCCGGAGGCACAAACAGCCCATTTACTGAAGCATTAAAACAAAAACTCATTGAAGTTTTGGCGGCTTATGAAAAGCAGTATATTGAAATGTCGCACCTTACTTACCGTTTGCCAAGTGTGCAAAATCGTTTTGATAATATTGGCAACATCAGCGAAAAGCAAGCCCGACTCATAGGTACTGTAGGTGTTTCTGCACGCATGTCGAACGTGATGCGCGACATCAGAGTATCGCATCCTCTGTTAGCTTATCAGAAGTTTCCCTACGAAACAATAACCACACAAAAAGGCGATGTTTTTTCACGTTTTTTACTTAAACGTAAAGAAATCAAACGCTCAGTTATCTGGATTCGTCATTTATTAAACAACTTTAATTTTAATATTTCAAATACAGAAAAACCCGACAATAAGCTGTCTCTAAACGCAAACAGACTGGCTATATGTTTAACAGAAGGCTGGCGGGGTGAGATTTGCCATTGTGCCATTACAGATAAAGAAGGCAATTTGCAACATTACAAGGTAAAAGACCCCTCAATGCACAACTGGAAAGCTTTAGAATTATCATTAAGAGATGTAGAAATTTCTGATTTTCCAATCAATAACAAGAGTTATAATTTAAGTTATTGCGGACACGATCTATAAATACTAATATTTGATGAATAAAGAAATTAAAGTATTAATACATAACGGCAATCAGTACATACCCGACTTACGCCAAGTAAAGCTGAAGCCACCATTCAGGGGGAGACCGCAAATAAGTACTGCTCAGGTTGACGAACAGACACTTGCAGACCTTTGTCCAATGGAAGCCATAATGTGCCATCCTGTGCGCCTTGACATGGGAAAATGTGCATTTTGTGGTGAATGTGCCTTTGCTTTTCCCGAAAAGATATCATTTACCACAGATTTTAAAATAGCATCCAATAACAGAAACAGCCTTATCATACACGAAGGAGATGATTCGGAAATAAAATTAGATGAAGCTATTGTTAACCCCATTATTCGTAAAACTTTTTCAAAATCACTTAAATTAAGACAAGTATCTGCCGGGGGAGACAATTCATGCGAATGGGAACTCAATGCCTGTGGCAATGCCAACTTCGACATGGGACGTTACGGGATTGAATTTGTAGCATCGCCGCGTCATGCTGATGGTGTGGTAGTTACAGGTCCTATAAGTAAAAATATGGCAGAAGCTTTAAAAATAACATATGATGCCATACCTGATCCGAAAATATTTATTCTTTGTGGTACTGATGCTATCAGTGGGGGCATTTTCGCGGGTAGTAAGGCCATTAACCGCGACATCTTAAATAATATTAATGTTGATTTGTACATACCCGGCAATCCGTCTCATCCTTTGACGATAATAAATGGCATTCTGGATCTGACTAAAGGACGGTTTTGACAGATGTCGCCAATATTCAAAAAGACAATTAAAATTTTCAGATTAAGTGTGATAAATATGCATAAAAACCCTATTTTTGTAAAAAAAAGTATATGTTAAAAATAGGTGTTTTAGGGGCGGGTCATTTGGGTAAAATCCACATCAAATGTATTAAAGAAATTAATAACTATAATTTGATTGGTTTTTATGATGCTGATTTGGAGTATGCCCTTAAAATAGAAAACGAATGTGGCATAAAAAGATATGATTCTGTTGACGCCTTAATAGAAGATGCCGATGTGGTTGATATCATCACACCTACTGTTTCACATTACGAATGTGCATCCAAAGCACTCAAAAGAGCCAGACACGTTTTTATTGAAAAACCATTAACCAGTTCTCTTGATGAAGCCAAAGAGCTTCTTAAAATTGCAAGTGAAGCCAACGTAAAAGTACAGGTAGGATATGTGGAGCGTTTCAATCCTGCATTTTTGGCTGCTTTTCCTTTTATTAAAAACCCTATGTTTATTGAAAATCACCGCTTGGCAGAATTTAACCCAAGAGGTTGTGATGTACCTGTAATATTAGATTTGATGATACACGACATCGACATTATCTTAAGTGTTGTTAAATCGGATATTAAAAAAATAAGTGCCAGTGGCGTGGCTATCATAAGTGAGACACCTGACATTGCCAATGCCCGTATGGAGTTTGAAAATGGCTGTGTAGCCAACCTTACGGCAAGCCGCATTTCTTTAAAAAACATGCGTAAAACACGTTTTTTTCAGAAAGATGCTTATATCTCAATAGATTTCTTAAAAAAAGAAGCAGAGATTGTCAGTATGAAAGATGCAGACGAAAATAATAATCCTTTTGCTTTAATAATAGATCCCGGTGCTGACAAGCACAAAAAACAAATAAGTTTTAATAAACCTGAAATAAAAAACACTAATGCAATTAAGATGGAGCTTGAAACATTTTATAATGCCATAATAAGTAATTCAGAGCCTCCTGTTACTATTTTTGATGGTTATAAATCATTAGAAGTTGCCCATAAAATTATTGATAAAATAAATCAGATTTGCATAGCTGATATTTAAAAACACTTTTTTAATATTTTTTTATTAAAACAACAATATTTATCTAACTTTTACGTTAGTTGAAAATTGATTTAAAAAGCAAGATAAAGTGCATTATAGAAAAAATATACTTCATACGGTTTTAGTTTTAATACTGCTTTTCATTTTCTCTTGCAAGCGTGAGCCTTTAGACTTAACACCATCTTACATATCAATTGATTCCATAGGATTAACCAACACCTCATTTCAGGGAACAAACTCGCACAGCATAACAGATGCCTGGGTTTATATTAACGATCAGGTTCAGGGCATATATGAATTGCCTGCAAAATTTCCGGTACTTGCAGAAGGTATGCAAAAAATCACCATACGACCCGGTATTAAAATAAATGGTATTGCTTCCACAAGAATGTTTTATCCTTTTTTTCAGCCCATAGCGTATAATATAAATCTTGTAAAAGACAGCACCGTTAAACTATCTCCTGTAACCAGCTACCATCCTTCGGTTGTTTTTGCATGGCTCGAAGATTTTGAAGATGGCGGTATTTCTATTGAAAGAACTAACAAGAGTCAGGTTGATATTTCAAAGACTTCAGATCCATCAGAAGTTTTTGAAGGTAATTATTCTGCAAAAATTGTATTGGATTCAAACCGTGTTATGTTTGAATGTTACACCATAAATGCTTATGAATTGAACGGCAATGCCATCAATTTTCTTGAATTAAATTATAAAAACAATTACGATTTGCATATTGGGGTTTTTGCCTATAAGTCGGGAGAAACTGTTCAACGTTCAGTATTGGTGCTCAATAAAACAGATGTCTGGAAAAAAATTTATGTCAATTTGAGCAATGCTGTAACTGAAAACATAACTGCAACAAATTTCAAAGTATTTTTTGGCATTCTGAAAGGCGATGAAGACACAGAAATACCCACAGTATTTCTAGATAATATCAAACTCATTCATTATTAGAAGATGAATAAAAAACTACAAGTTTTACGTTACATATTTGCTGATATTATTGCATCTGTACTTGCGTGGGGATTATTTTTTGCCTATAGAAAGTTTTCTGTAAACCCAGGACGGATTGAATTTACTGAGCAAATACTTTTCGACAACAACTTGTATCTGGGATTGTTATTAATTCCATTATTCTGGTTAACATTTTATGTTTTCACGGGTACTTACAGCAATATATACCGCAAATCGAGATTAAGAGAGTTAGGGCAAACCTTTATGGTAAGCCTTGTTGGCGTAATAATAATCTTTTTTTTGGTATTGCTTGATGATGAGGTGAGCACTTATTTCTTTTACTACAGGTCTTTTATCATCCTTTTTTCTCTTCACTTTTTTTTCACTTTCACATTTCGATTTATTTTATCATCAATTACCGCTCACAAAATTCACAAAAAAATAATAGGGTTCAATACAGTAATAGTCGGTAGTGATAAAAATGCCGTGAATCTATATAATGAGATAGAAAACCTAGAAAAGTCTTATGGCAACAAGCTTATAGGTTTTGTTTATGTAAAAAACAACCGTCCCCATCCCATGCAGGAATTTCTGCCCAATTTTGGCAATTACAAAGATCTTAATACTATTATTCAGAAACATAATGTAGAAGAAGTCATCATTGCCATTGAAAAATACGAATACAAGGCTATTTCAAAAATTATTACTGAGCTTAATCAATCGAATGTTATAGTTAAGACCATTCCCGACATGCACGATATACTGCTGGGCCAGGTGAAGATGTCAGCCATTTTCGATGCCCCATTGATTAAGATTTCACCTACGCTGATGCCCCCATGGCAAAAAATTTTAAAACGCCTTATTGATATTTTTGCTTCCATCATTTGTTTGCTGATTTTATCGCCTGTTTACATCATTACCTCCATCATTATAAAATCATCAACTCAAGGACCTATTTTTTATTCACACCAAAGAATTGGGTTGTACGGAAAGCCCTTTACCATGTTCAAATTTCGTTCAATGTATGTAGATGCTGAAAAAAACGGACCTGCATTATCGAGCAAGGAAGACCCGCGCATAACCAAATTTGGCAGATTCATGCGTAAAGTGCGATTGGATGAAATACCCCAGTTTTACAACGTACTTATTGGCGATATGTCGCTGGTAGGACCTCGCCCCGAAAGACAATTTTTTATTGACCAGATTGTAAAACGGGCACCTCATTATAAACTGCTTCATAAAGTAAAACCCGGCATCACCTCCTGGGGACAAGTTAAATACGGCTATGCTGAGAATGTCAATGAAATGATTGAACGCCTTAAATACGACATCCTTTACATTGAAAACATGTCGCTGGCTGTTGATTTTAAAATCCTTATCTATACCGTTTTAATTATAGTTCAGGGAAGGGGAAAGTAGTAAGGAAGTACTTAGAGTGTGGAGTACTTAGAGTGTGGAGTAGAGTTAAGACCTGACGACAAGAGGAAGTTTGAAGTGTGAAGTACTTAAAGTTAAAGAACCTGACGGCGGCAACAGGGAATAACCACTGAGAAAAAAAGAGAAAGTTTAAGGACTTATGAAAATCATTAAACTTATAAGTTGTTTTATTATTTTACTCTTTTTTTACTTTTGCGAAAGTTCTCCACAAACTTTATCCAGTGTAAGCAATACATGTGTAAGCAATAATTATATAATTGTTGATATTCAACCATTTGAAGATTTGCCTGACAGTACTTTTAATTATATAAATAATGAGTTGAAGAAGATTTCTTCAGATATTGAGGTCAAGAAAGCCATTCCTTTTCCAAAATCCGCTTTAAATTACAACAAAACGAGGTACAGGGCAGATTCATTAATAAGTTATCTCAGTGATAATACCCCTGCCGGACATGTTACAATAGGTCTTACAACCAAAGATATAAGCACAACAAAAGGTAGGATCAAGGACTGGGGTGTGATGGGGCTGGGATATTGCCCCGGAAATGCATGTATTGCTTCAACATATAGGCTGAATAAAGAAAAAGTGTTAGAGCAGTTCTTTAAAGTAGCTATTCATGAATTGGGACATACACAGGGACTGCCCCACTGTCCTGTAAAGACTTGTTTCATGAGAGATGCAGAAGGTAAAAACCATACTGATGAAGAAATTGAATTTTGTTCTGAATGCAGGCAACAACTTTTAAAAACAGGGTGGAATTTAAATTAAATTCATAGAACAGCTAAAGAAATTACTATTTTTACAGCTTTCAATATTCAACAAAAACGGTCATGCCAATAAAAAGAATCATTCTCCATTTGTTACTTGTGCTTATTCCACCAATCATTTATGCAGAGCCTGTTGACAAAGAAAAAGCCATAAAAATAGCCCATGCAAAAATTAAATTATCAGGTAAAGAAAACAATTGTTCTATAGAAAATATCTTCCTTGTAAGTGAGTCAAACACTAGTTATTTTTATGCTGCCACATTGCATCCTGTTGGATATATGATTGTCTCTGCTGATGATAATTTACCACCGGTTATTGCCTATTCATTTCAAAATGACATAGATACAGAAGGAAAACTTTTTGACATTCTAAAAGCAGATATTAAAAAGCGCCTGGAAAGTATTGATAAAATCCCTATAAATCATATCAAAATCAGAAAATTGCAGTGGGAAGCTCTTTTTCAGAAAACCAACAAGTCAGATATTATAACACAATACTGGCCACCTACAGGGACAACCTCAACAGGCGGATGGCTGGAAACCAACTGGACACAAAACGCTCCCTACAACCAGATGTGCCCTATGGATGCTGTAACCAGCACAAGGAGTTATGTGGGGTGTCCGGCTACAGCCATGGGACAGATATTAAACTTTCATCAAACTACCAACAATACAGTATTCAACAATAATGACAACTATTACCATAATTATGCTAGTCGCACGTTTTACATAGATGATGATTTTGCCTTGCATGGCTTCCCGTCTTTCCCACAACTGAACGAATACCTCGACACACTTAACATTCATTATCAGAATAACATTATCCCTACCAATCAGGATAAGGCTGCCTTATCTTTTGCCTGCGGCGTGGCTGCCAAACAGGTTTATACATCAGCAGGCTCAGGCACATTTGGAGTCAGCCAGGCCCTTGATGCTTATCAGCGTTTTGACTGCAACACAGCAGTTTTACTTGATGGCACAGATACATCGCTTTTTACCCGTTTGATTCAGAACATGAAAGATTCACTCCCCGCACACCTTGCTATTGTAGATGCCGCATGGAGCACAGGTCATAACATTGTTGTTGATGGCTATAATACAGATAATTACTTTCACTGCAACTTTGGATGGGGTGGTTCAAGCAATGGCTGGTACTTACTCCCTGATGAGATGCCTTACAGCATGACTGTTGTGGAAGGACTTATTGTTGACATCCTTCAAAATGCTATTGTTTCAACGCCCCAGCCTGAAAACGAATTACAAGTCAGCATATACCCCAATCCTGCCCATTCATATATTACAATAAACACAGGTACTACATCAAATTGTTCAATTTCTGTTTTAAATGTTCTGGGCCAGCTTGTTTTTAATACTAAAACAGAGCAGCAGCAAATTCAGATTGACACCGATAACTTAGGAAATAGGGGTATTTATTTCATTAGAATAACTAATAATGAAAACAAAATACTTAAAACACAGAAAATTATTCTTCAGTAACTAAAAAGTTTGTTTTAAGGAATTATATATTATATCTTTCCTGACTTGTCCGCCCAAAATTCTGTGTTTTTCTACTTTGCTCATTATCATTATTTTAAGTTTTCAAAAGAATGTTTTTGGGGTCAGTTTCAAAAGTTGGGGAGTAAGTACTAAAACGAGTCAAAAAATATAGATTTCGAACATTAAAAATTAGTTTCTTTGTAAAAAAAAGAGACTATCGAAACACTAAGCACAAAATTA
>Ga0172368_10002023_pt1 | contig 26634 bp, 30 predicted proteins | sample Lak11m_FD_114540 | JGI IMG/M metagenome (GOLD analysis project Ga0172368, IMG submission 114540) | Freshwater microbial communities from Kabuno Bay, South-Kivu, Congo - kab_022012_11m | ecosystem: Environmental > Aquatic > Freshwater > Lake | place: Democratic Republic of the Congo: South-Kivu...
CGAGTGCATGCACGGTCGAGAAGAGCACCCGGCCCATGCCCGTGAAGCCGAACAGCGCCGACTCGCGCATGCCCACGAGCGTGAAAACCGCGGCGACCGCGCCGTACACGAGGAACAGGAACACGAGCCACTTCGAACGGCGCACCTCGCTCAGGTCCAGCCGTGCGGCGGCGGCGAATTCGCGCAGGAGTCCGACGCGGGGCTGCATCAGCCTTCTCCCCCTGCGGCAAGCCGCGCGCGAGCCTGCTCCAGCGTGAGCGCGTCCGGCGCGTCTGCGTCCGTCGCCGCAAGGCCGTATCCCATGGGCGTCGGCTCCGCGTGTACGAAGCGAACGTCGCGATCGCCCGCCCAGCGCTCCGTGCGCAGGTGGAACCAGCGCGCGCGCACCGGGTCCTTGTGCGCGCGCTCCCAGGCGAAAAGGCACCCCGGGTCGTCGAAGCTCAGCACCTGTCCGTCCGCGAGGTGAAGCTGCGCCGCATACGCGGGCTCGCTCACGTGCATGCGGCAGTGCGCGCACACCTCGCGGTTCCACGCGACCGGCTGCGGGCCCTCCGGCGCGCGCTGCAGATACGCGACCGCGACTCCCAGTGCCGCAAGCGCCGCGACCGACAGTCCGGCCGCGACGGCGAGGCGCTTCGGAAGACCATTGCTTCGCGTCCGCGCGCTCATCGGTCCGCCTCCGTCTCGATGGACTCCAGATCGCGCACGACGAGATTGCGCAGCTCCCCGTTGAGGTGCTCGCTGACCTCCGGAACCAGGCCCAGCTTCTCGCTCTGCGTCACGGTGCGCACCCACCACCCCGGCGCGCCCGCGCGGAAACCCATCGACGAAAGCCACGCGTCGTGATGTGCGCCGCGCACCGACACCTCGACCACGCCGCGACCCTGCGACTCCAGCACCTGCTCGACCGGCGCGTCGCGCACGACGCGGCCGTCCGCCAGCTCCACGACGCGCGTCGTCAGGTGGCGCAGCTCCTCCAGCCGGTGCGAACACAGCAGCACCGTGACGTGCGCCGGCAGCGCCGCCACGAGGCCGAAGAAGCGCTCGCGCGAGGCGGCGTCGAGGCTCGCCGTGGGCTCGTCCAGGACCAGCAGCTCCGCGTCGCAGGAAAGAGCGAGCGATACCAGGAGCTTCTGCTTCATGCCGCCCGAGAGCAGGCGGAAAGGGCGATCGCGGATCGAGGCCAGATCGAGCTCGATCCGTGCAGCGGTCGCCGCGACGCGCGCGGGATCGATCCCGCGCAGCGCCGCCAGAGTCGAAACCAGTTCACCCGCGGGCGCCGCGAGCGCGGGCGCGACCTGGGGCACGTAGGCCAGCCGTTGCGCGGCGTCCGATCCGGGCGAGCGAGGAGGGCGTCCGTCCAGCAGCACCTCGCCCTCGCACGAGAGCAGCCCCGGCACGATGCGGATGAGCGTGCTCTTGCCCGATCCGTTCGGTCCGACGAGCGCCACGCGATCGCCGGCCTCCACGCACAGGTCGATGCCGTGCAGCACCTCGACGGCGCCGAAGCTCTTGCGCACGCCGCGAAGATCAATCCGCATCGGCCGCCCCTTCGACTTCGCCCGGGACGGGCTCCGCGGAGCCCGTGCGCGGGCTCCCGTCGCGCACGACGACGCGCGGCTGCGCCAGCGGAAGCGCGCGTCCCACCGCGTCCACCAGCGCGAGCGCCGGCATGCCGCGCAGGAAGGCCAGATCCGGGTGGCCCGACAGCAGGTCGTCCGAAAGGCTCCTGGACTCGTACGGCACGTCGCCCAGGCCGTCGCCGTCCAGGTCGTAGCCGGCGTAGTCGTCGAAGTCGTTCTCCGCCCACGCGTTGAGCGCCGCGTCCGAGCCGCCCTCGGCCCTCGCCGGCACCCCGTTGTCGCGGAACACGTTGCGGCGGAAGACGTTGCCGTGCTCGCTGCCGTGGAACACCACGGCCGCGTCCGAGCCGCGGAAGATATTCTTTTCGAAGATATTGGAGCCGTCCGCGCGGTCCGGCGAGGTGTCGACGTACACGCCGGTCGTGTCGCCCAGGAACCGGTTCGCCACGATGCGCAGACCGCCGGACTCCTTCAGGCCGAGGCCGATGCCGGCCGCGCCCGACGAGCCTTCGAGCGTGTTGCCGGAGACCTCCACTTCGCCGCTGTACATGACGTAGATCCCGACGACGTTGCCCGCGTAGCGGTTGGAAAGCACGCGCACGCGGTCGCTGTGCATGAGGTGGGTGCCGTAGCGGCCGGCGCGCACCTCGTTGCCGCTCACGGTGCAGGCGTCCGAGTACCAGACGACGAGATCGCGCCCGCCGCGCACGAGGTTTCCCTCGACGAGCGAACCGGGCGATTCCCAGAGCCGGATCGCGTCGCCGCGCATGCCCAGCGCCGCGTCGCCGCCGCCTTCGACCTCGTTGCCGCGCACCAGCGAGCGGGGCGCGCGGCTGGCGAGTATGCCGAAAACGGCATGATCCACGTGTACGCCTTCCACGGCCGCTTCGGCGCCTTCCAGCACGATCGCGGCGTCGAGCGTGTCGAAGCGTCCGCCGCTGCCGTCCACGTGTACGCCGGAAAGACGGCCTCCCGCCGCGACGCGCACCGTCGTCCCCGAGCCGGACGACCGGACGACCGCGTCCCTCGGGCCCCAGAGCGAAACGCCTTCCGGAATCGACACCGGCGCAGCGTACGTGCCCGGCCTCAGACACAAGGAGGTTCCGGGCGCGGCCTTGGCCAGGACTTCGTGCAGATCCGATCCCGCCGCGACATCCCGGCAGTCGGCCGGCCGGGGCGGAACGGAGAGGTAAAGCGCTGCAGAAGAGCTTGAATCCGTGCGCGAACACGCCGCGGCGACGAGCAGGACGGCGACCGTTCCGGAGTTCGGCTTGCGACTGGAGTGCAGCTCGCGCCACATCCGGCCCGTCGTGCGGACGGGCGCGCGGCCCTCACCCCCGACCCCGGCCGGAACAGCCACTGGCTGTTCGCTCGCTGCGCTCGCCCACACGGGCCACAACCGCACTGCCCCTTCGATCGCACAGCGGCCCGGTGGAGAGGGGAGGGCTGCCGCTTCTCGAGCCGGCGGCGTGGATATTCGCATCTGCGCGCCGTGCGGTCCCACCCCGGGCGCACGATTCGACGCGCTCTTCTCCCCCTCTCCTCCGGGCCGCAACCACGCAGGCTCGAGCATTGCGCAGCGCGGCCCGTGTGGAGAGGGGGCCGGGGGGTGAGGGCCGCGGGCGCCCACCATGGAGTCGGATCTGGCAAGAGCTTCACCCGTCCGACTTTCGGGTTTCGGAACGAGCCTTCGGCCTCCGGCTCCGGGCTTTCGGCAGGACGGGAGCATCGGGGCACCCCCGAAAGCCGAAAGCCGAAAGTCGAACGCCGAAAGCCGATTCATGGCTACCTGGGCTCCACCAGGAAGTAGCCGGCCATTTCCAGGTGCAGCGCCGAGCAGAACTCGGTGCAGTAGAGCGGGTACACGCCGGGCTTGTCGGCGACGAACGTGGCGTTGGCGTGCCTGCCAGGCTCCAGGCTCAGGTTGAGGTTGTACGAGTCGATGGCGAAGCCGTGCGTCGCGTCGTGCGCCTGCTCCAGGTTGGTGATGTGGAAGTGCACGGTGTCGCCCTGCTTGACGCGCACGGTGTCGGGCGTGAAATGGCTGCGGATCGCGGTCATGTACACGTGAACGCCGTCGCCCTTGCGCTCTATTCTCTCCTTGCCGCCCTCGACGGCGAACGGGTCGCGCTCGCCCGTGAGGGCGTTCATCCCCGCCGGCTTGTAGATCTCCTCGGGGTGTATCTTGTCGGCGCGGACGAGCTGCGCGTAGTGCGGCTCGCCCAGCGGAATCGGCAGGTCGTAGAGCACGCGCATCGCCGGTCCGTCCAGGTCCACGAGCTGGAAGTTCTGCGGCAGCAGCGGGCCGACGGGCGTGAAGCGGTCCAGCGCCCACTTGTTCATCGCGACGAGATAGCGGCCCTTCGGGCTCACCGTGTCGCCTTCGGCCGCGACCAGGTGGCCGATGTTGTAGTGCGTCGACACCTTGTCGACGACCTTCAGGTCCTTGAGCGACCACTTGGCGACCTTCGTCTCCAGGAACAGCGACGTGTACGCGAAGCCCTTCGCGTCGAACTGCGTGTGCAGCGGCCCCAGGCCCAGCTCGCACTGGCCCCGGATGGCCTCCTTGTACGGCAGAATCGGCACGCCGTACGGATCGCGCCCGTCGTACTTCTTCTCCGCGATGAGACGCTTTATATTCGCGAAAGAATATACCGTCGCATGCGTGTCGAGCTTGCCGCCGACGACCAGCTCCTTGCCGTCGGGGGTCACGTCCACGCCGTGGGGGCTCTTGGGTTCGGGCACGAAGTGCAGCACGCCCTCGTCCACGGCGGTCTTCAGGCGGATCACCTTCATGCCGGTGATGGTCTCGGTCTTTCCGGCCTTCGCCAGGGCCTCGGCCTTTCTCCAGTCGACGACGTGCAGGTAGTCCATGTCGTTCTGCGAGGCGCCGGACTCCAGGGGCGGGCGTCCCTCCATGTTGCCGCCGTAGCTGCGCTCGGTGTCGAACGAGTTGAAGAACGCGAAGCCGTCGCTGTCGAGCTTGCCGGCGTCGGCGAGGTCCTGCATGTAGGGCGGCAGCTCCACCGCGAACGACTCGGCCGGCACGATGCGACCCTTCTCGCGGTCGAACTTCCAGAAGATCGCGGCGCCGCGGTACTCGTCGTCGTACTTCGACACGTCCGCGTATTTCATGCCCAGCGGCGCCGGGTACTGCGTGCTCTCCATCACGTACTCGGTGTTCGGGGTGACGAACGCCGCGCCGTGGTCGGACTGGATGAGGTCGGTGGCGACGATCTGCTTGGTGGCGAAGTCGCGCAGGTCGATGACGGCCATGCGCGCGTTGGCCTTGTCGCCGATGAAGAGGAACTTGCCGTCGTACTCGCCGCCGGTCTCGCTCAGGGCCGGGTGGTGCGTGTCGCCCCAGGTGACCGCCTTGCCGCCGCGCGAGCCGCCCTTGGTGAGCATCGCGGCCGTCTCGTCGTCGCCCGTGGCGTAGCCCTGCCAGGGCTCGGGCGTGAAGACGCCGATGTACTTGAGGATTCTCATGCTGGGCACGCCGATGACGATGACCTGCCCGCTGTGGCCGCCGGACGCGAACAGGTAGTACTCGTCGCGCTTGCCCGAGGGCGTGTAGGTGCGAAGCGCCGCGGTCACGTCTGCTTCGCTGAGGCCCCGTTCCTTCGCCAGCTCCTGCAGCGCGGAGCCGCCCGGGGCGGCGGTCTGGCGCTTGGGCTCCGTGGAGCAGGAGGATGCGGCGAGCGCGGCGATTCCGACGAGAGCAACATGCAATCCGATCTTCATGGGCGTCTTCCCGGCCGCTGCCTTTGGGGGCGCGGCGTTCGTGGTGGAGCGTTATTTCGCCTTCCCGAAGCCGCGGACCACATCGCGCAGCGCCTGGACGACCTCGGGCTTGGAAACCAGGTCCGGGTTGGGCGGCATCGCGGGGCTCTTGCCGACCGCGGCGCCGCCGAACTGGATGGCCTTTTCGATCTCCTCGTCGCCGACCTGCTTCTGCCAGGCCTGGTCCGTGTAGTTGCGCGGGCGCGGCGTGAGAGTGGCCGACGCGGGGCCGTTGCCCTCGCCCGTGGGGCCGTGGCAGGGCGTGCAGCGCAGCGCGAAGATCTCCTTCGCCTCCGTGCGCGCCGCGTCCGAGATCGCCGCCGATCCGGCAGCCGGCGCGGCGGCCGCGGCGGGCTCGCCATCGGCCGGCGGCGCCTCCGATTTCTGGCATGCGACGAGGCCCAGCACAGCGAGTCCTGCAGCCACAAGTACGCGATTTCCCTGCATTTTTTCCTCCGTGCGCCCTGCGGGGCGCGCTGGCCGCCCGGGCCCGCAGCCCGGCGGCGCCGGAAATCCTCCGGCATGGACGAGCGCGCGCTCCCCGACCCGGCTCGCAAGCCTGCCAGGCCGGGCGCCGGAACGCCCGTGAAACCGCTGCAACTGTCATCGACCGGTCGGTCGGACGGGCCGCGGACCCTCCCGCCGCCGCGCATCCGTCCGGCCTTGAACACCGCGCGCCCCGGGGGCGCACCTGCACTCCTGCCCGGCGACGGGGCAAGACCATCCTGTGCCCTGCCGCCCAGCCGTCCTATCCACCCGAGTCGATGGCCGCGCGCACCGCCAGCCTTGCGGCGTGCAGGCTGCGGCGCACACCGGATTCCGTCCGACCCGTCGCCCCGGCAATCTCCGCGCAGGTGAGCGAGGCGCCGTCGGCCAGCACGAGCGCGAGCCGCTGCGGCCCGCAAAGGCATGCCACTGCCTCCTGCACCGTCGCCGCGGCCTCGTCGAGCCGCTCCCAGCGTGCCTCGTGCGTCACCGGGCGGCCGTCCTCGTCCGTCTCCGGCCGGGGCCGATCCGCCGGGTCGTCGGCCGGCACTCGGGTCGCGAGCACGCCCGCCAGCACGCGTGCGAGCCAGCGTCCGAAGGGCGTCGCCGGCTCGCGCCCCGCCATACCCTCCCACGCCTGCGAAAGCGTCTCGCAAACGGCCAACTCGGCGCCGGCCGGCGTCCCGAGCACGCGCAGCGCCGCCCAGTACAGGCCGCCCAGCGCGTCGGCTGCGAGCCCGTGGAACGCGTCGAGGTCGCCGCCGCACGCGCGCATCTCAAGCAGCGCTTCCCGGTTCGGCTCCGCCCGTCTCACGACGCTCTCCGGTCCCGGCCCGCCGGGACTCCGCGACGCGCCGATATGCACACTGCCTGCCAATGGCAGCGGCGTTCCACCGCGGAGGGGCGGTCGTGCGATTCGAGCGGAGAGCCACGCTGGTACGTGCCGCGGCGGCAAGCGTCCGGAAGATCGGATCGTTCCGGGCGATTGAACGGAACGTTCAATCAACTTCCGGGCGTGTCCAAGGTCTTGCGTCGCAGGCGAGCGAGCAGGCGGTGCAGGTTCGAGCGGTCCTCGCCGAGCCGCCGCGCTGCGGCCGACAGATTGCCGCCGCATCGGAGCAGGGTTTCCTCGATTCGCGCCAGCTCGAACGCTTCGACGGCCGCTTTGAGAGGCACTTCGTCGTCCGACGTCCGGACCGGAGAAGCCTCCGTGCGGGCAGGTGGTTGCTCGGCCGCCAATCCGAGCGACCGCGCCGCGCGGGCATCCAGGTGCGTCCGCCCGCCGCCGCCGCGCGAACGCACGAGTGCCCGTTCCACTGCGTTTTCCAGTTCCCGGATGTTGCCCGGCCATTTCGCCGTCTGCAGCGCCTCGACGAAGCCGGGCTCGATCGTCACGTCGCCCGGTTTGAGCCGGGGAGTGAGCTTGCGGACGAAGTGTTCGACCAGATCCGGCAGGTCGTCCAGTCGCTCGCCCAGGGGCGGCACGCGGATGGGGTAGACGGCGAGGCGGTGGAACAGATCGGCTCTGAAACGGCCGGCGCGCACTTCGCCCGCGAGGTCGCGGTTGGTCGCCGCGATGACCCGCACGTCGAAGCGGCGCACGCGGTTGTCTCCCACGCGCTCGATCTCGCGCTCCTGCAGCGCACGCAGCAGGCGAGGCTGCTGCTCCAAGGGCAGCTCTCCGATTTCGTCCAGGAAAAGCGTGCTGCCGTCCGCCACCTCGAAGCGGCCCGGACGTGCCGCGACCGCGCCCGTGAAGGCTCCGCGCACGTGCCCGTACAGCTCCGACTCGATGAGCGAGGGCGCCACACCTGCGCAGTCGAAGCGGATGAGCGGACGCGTGCCCCGCCGCGAGGCCGAGTGCAGCGCCCGAGCGACCATTTCCTTTCCCGTGCCGGTTTCGCCCATGATCAGCACGGTCGTGTCCATCGGGCCGACGAGGGCGATCTCCTCGCGCAGGCGTCGGGCCGGCTCCGACTGGCCCACGATCTCGGTCCCGGCCGAGGTGCGAATCTCTGCCGCGAGGCTGTCCACCTCGCCGGCCAGACGTGCCCTCGCTTGCTCGATCTCGGCGACGAGTTCCGCGTTGCGCAGCGCGACCGCCGCCAGCGCCGCGAACAGCTCCAGCATCTCCTCGTGCTCGAAGGCGAAGCGGCCCGGCATGATGGCGTCCGTCGTCACGACGCCGAGCAACCGGCCGTCCGCACGCAGGGGCGCCGCCATGCACGAGTGGACGCGTTCCAGGTCCTCGCCCGCGAGCCCGTCGAACGGGTCCGGCTCGGTCGGATCGGTGAAGCGCACGGTGCCTCGCGACGCCAGCGCGCGCTCCAGACGAGGGTGCTCCGCGGGCGCGAAGCGCAGTTTGCGGGCGTCCACGTCGCGGCGCAGGCCGCGCTCGGCCACGATCCGCAGGGTGAGCCCGTCCAGCACCATCACGGTGGCCACGTCGAAAGGGACCAGCCGCTCCAGCTCGGCCAGAATCGTCTCCAGCACGGCTTCCCGCTCGTGGCGGGATACCAGCTCGATGGCGGCACGGACAATCGCTCGCTCGGCTCCTTCCGGCATGCGGTCAGTTTGACACGGAAAGGTCGGATTGACAACCCGGGGTGTGGTCGATTCGACCGGGGGGCCCTCACCCCCGACCCCTCTCCACACGGGCCACTACCGCCCCGCCTACTTGATCGCACAGCGGCCCGGTGGAGAGGGGAGGGCTGCCGCGCCTGGAATCGGCGTCAAGTGCCGGTCCTGCACGGAGTACTCCCCCTCTCCACCGGGCCGCAACAACCCTGAAACGAGCGCAGGCGACCGGGGCCCGTGTGGAGAGGGGGCCGGGGGGTGAGGGCCGCGCGCCGCCGCCCGCGCCCGCATGGAACGCCCCGTGAAAGAGCCTTCGCGGGGGCACCCGCCCCGGAGTGCCGCGAATGACAGCGATGGCGATGCCGGCCGAGGTGGCCCTGACGGGCGTGCAGAGCGCACGCGAACTGGACGTGAGGCCCATTCTGGGCGCCGGGGGCGACCCTTTCAAGCTCATCGTGAAGACCGTGAAAGCCCTGCGCTCCGACGAGGCCCTGCACCTCATCGTCGGATTCGAGCCGAAACCCCTCTACACCGTCATGCGCATGTTCGGCCGCCGCGCGCACGTCGAACAGGCGGACGGCGTCTTCCACGTCTGGTTCTACAAGCCAGGAAAGGGCGCGCCGCAGCCGGAGCAGGCCCCCGCCGCGGCGCCCGCCGCGCCGGAGTCCGCCGACGCCCCGCTGCAGGAGCCCGTCGAGCTGGACGTGCGCGGCTTGGAGCCCCCCATGCCCATGATCGCCGTGCTGGAGAAGCTGGTGGAGCTGGGGCCGGGCGCGCAGCTCATGGTGCGCCACCACCGCGAGCCCGTGCTGCTTTACGAGAAGCTGAAGCTGCGCGGCTACGGCGCGCGCGCGCACAAGCACGCCGAGGGCGAGTGGGTCATCCACGTGGCGCCGGCGCGCGTGTTCGAGGAAGGCTGACCGTGGTCGACCCAGCGCGGTATTCGCCGCCGTTCGCGCTGGTGCGTGCCCATTTCGCAGCGGGCGTGCTGGGGCTGGCGACCTTCGCGGGACTGCTCCTGGCGCACGCGGCGGAGCTGGGCGGACATCACTTCCAGAAGCCCCACCTTCTGCTCGTCCACGTCGCGGCCCTTGGATGGCTGATGCCCGTCGCCTTGGGCGCGATGCTGCAGCTCGTGCCCGTGCTGTTCGAGGCCCCGCTCGCCTCGTGGAAGATCGGCGCCGCCGCGAGCGTGCTGTACGCCGTCGGCGCCTCGGGGCTCGTCGGGCATCTGGGGACGCTGAGCGTCGGCTGGGGCTTGCCGCTCACGGCCGCCATGGCCGCCGGCGCGATCTGGATCCACGCCGCGGTGCTCGTCCTGACCGTCGTGCGCGGCCGCGCGAGCGGTCTGACGGCGGCCTTCGTCCTCGCCGCGCTCGCGCACCTGCTGTTCGCCGTGACGCTGGGGTTCCTCCTCGCGTGGAACCTGTGCGCGCCGTATCTGCCCCTGAGCCACCTCGTGGTGCTGCGCGCGCACGCGCACTCGGCGGCGCTGGGCTTCTTCGGAATGCTCGTCATGGGTGCGGGGCTGCGCCTCATGGAGATGTTCCTCGTGAGCCGCGGGGCGCCAGAGCTGCCGGGCTGGATCGCGTTCGGCACCCTGAACGCCGCGCTCGTGCTGCTGGACGCGAGCTCGCTGCTGGGACCCTGGGAGGCCGCCGACGGCGCGAGCGCGGCCCTGGCGGCCGTCGGCATCGGCGCGTTCGCCATGCAGGCGCGGCTCGTGTTCGTGCGGCGCGTGCGCCGGCACGCGGACGCGACCTGGCTGCTGTCGGGCGCGGGCCTGGCGCACCTGGCGAGCGCCGCGGGGCTCGGACTGGCCCTCGCGCTGGGTCCGGCGATGCCGGCGCTGCGGGATCGGCTCGTGCTCGCGTACGGGCTCGTGGCGATCGTCGGCTTCGCCGGCAGTGTCGTCGTCGGGCAGCTCTACAAGATCGTGCCGTTCCTGGTGTGGCTGCATCGCTTCGCACCGCTGGCAGGCACGGCACGCGTGCCGGCGGCTTCGGAGCTTCTGGCCGAGCGCCCCAAGCGGGTGCAGGCCGCGCTGATGCAGTCCGGGATCGTCCTCGTGGCTGCCGGAATCCTGAATGAATCCGCGGGGTTGCGCACGGTCGGCGCGGGGCTCTTCGCCGCGTCGGCGCTGGCGGTCGCCGGCAATCTGTGGGCGATAGACAGGAGGAAACCGTTCAAGGAAGGATGAAGGATGAAAAATGAAGGATGAAGAAGAACAGGAGGAGGCCGTGAGCGTGGACGCGGTGAGCCTGCGCGAGGCGCTGCGGGACGTGACCGATCCCGAAGCGGGCGTGAACATCGTGGACATGGGGCTGGTGTACGACGTGACGTTCGACCCGGCCTCGCGCCGCGCGTCGGTGACGATGACGCTGACGACGCCGTTCTGCCCCGCCGGCAACGCGATGCTCGACGGCGTACACCGCCGCCTCATGCGCGTGCCGGGCGTCGAGGACGCGAACGTGGAAGTCGTGTTCGACCCGCCGTGGTCCCCCGAGCGCATCAGCGACGCGGGCCGCGCGATTCTCGGCTGGTAAGGAGGCACGCATGGGCGCCGTGGCGCGCTATCTCATGAACGATCACGACCGACTGGACGCGCTGCTCGCGCGGGCGACCGCGGATTCCGGGCACATCGACACGGAGGCGTTCGCCGCGTTCCGCAAGGGATTGCTGCGCCATATCGGGCTGGAGGAGAAGATCCTGCTGCCCGCGGCGCGCGAGGCACTGGGCCGGCCCGTCGAGGGCGCCGACCGGCTGCGCGCCAACCACATGAAGATCGTCGCACTGATGGTCCCTTCGCCCACCCACGCCCTCGTCGCGCAGCTCCGGGAGATCCTCGTGCCGCACAACGAGTTCGAGGAGGCCCCCGGCGGCGTCTACGAGGCGTGCGAACGCCTGGCCGCGGGCGACCCGACTCTCCTGGACAGGCTGCGCGGCGCGCCCGAGGTGCCCGTGCGGCCTCACTTCGACGGACGACTGCCCGTGGTCCTCGGCGGACCCGGCGCGGCGCCGGCAAGGCCGGGATAGCGCAGCGCGGCCCGGTGTCCGAGAGCCGCCGCGTGCGGCCTCAGGCCGCCACTCCGCGTGCGGCCACAGGCCGCCGCTCCGACTGGCCGGAGGCCTGCCACGATGCGGTTGGGATCGTTGTCCCGCGCGAGTGCGGCCACGGGCCTCCGCTCCGACTGGCCGGCGGCCTGCCCTTCCATTGAATGGAACGCCGAGGGCCCGCGTCAGGCCTTCGCGCCGATCCGCACCCGCCATACGTCCGGTCCCGACTCGAGGTAGTCCCACGTGAAGCGCCCCGTGCGCTCCGCCTGGAACGTGTAGAGCAGCGGCCTCGGGTCGTGGTCGTTCACGAGCTCGAAGGCCTGTCCCGGCCCCAGCGCGTCGAACCGGCGGAAGATGGCGGGGTGGCGCTCCCGCGGCGGAATCGTGCGCACGTCGATGGTCGATCCGGTTTCCATGTCCTTGCTCCCTGCGCCTCCGGAAAGCCGGTTTTCGGCCTGCTTCCGGTGTTCGGCGCAGCGCAGGCATGCATCGACCGGGCCTGCGGTCGCCGGCGCATCGCGGCCGTCGCAAGCCCCTTGAAAACCGCCTCCAATCGACGCGATGTTAGGGGCGCCATGGACGCCACCCCGCCCTCACCCATCGGCCTGCGCCACGTGGCACTGCGCGTGCGCGATTTGCCGGCGGCCGAGCGGTTCTACTGCGGCCTGCTCGGGCTGCACGTCGAGTGGCGGCCGGACCCGGACAACGTCTACCTGGCCGGGCGCGGCGACAGCCTCGCGCTGCACCGCGTCGCGGCGCTCGCGCCCGTCGCCGCGCAGCCGCCCGGCCGGCTCGACCACCTGGGTTTCGCGCTGCGCCGCGCCGAGGACGTCGACGCGTGGCACGCGCACCTGACGGCGGCCGGTGTCCGGATGCTGTCGGCGCCGAAGACCCACCGCGACGGTGCGCGTTCGTTCTACTGCGAGGATCCGGATGGCAACGTCGTGCAGATGATCTGGCACCCGCCCATCGCGGCACTCGAGCCCGCCTGATGGCGCCGGATCGGCCCGATCACGCGGAGTGCGTCCCGGCGGTTTCGCCGCTCGCGTGGGCGGCCGCGCTCACGGCCTGCTTCATGGTGGTCGAGTTCGCGGCCGGGCAGGTGACGGGCTCGCTCGCGCTGCTGGCCGACGCCGGCCACATGCTGTCGGACACGGCGAGCCTGGCGCTGGCCCTGTTCGCTCTGTGGGTCGGGCGCCGTCCCCGATCGCCGCGAAAGACCTTCGGATACCGGCGCTTCGAAGTGCTGGCCGCCATGGGCAACGGCGTCGTGCTCGGGGTGACGGCGGTGCTCGTGGCGCTGGAGGCGCACGAGCGCTGGGTACACCCGGTGCCCGTGGCGGGAAGCGGCGTGGTCGTCGTGGGCGCGGCGGGCCTGGCGCTCAACCTCGGGTGTGCGCGTCTTCTTCACGGCGGGGCGCACGGGAACGTGAACGTGCGCGCGGCGTTCCTGCACGTGCTGGGCGACGCGCTGGGGTCGGTGGCGGCCATGCTCGCCGGTGTCATCGTCTGGACTACCGGGGAGACGAGGGCCGACCCTGCCCTGTCGGTCGGGGTCGCGCTCCTGCTGCTATGGGGCGCCTGGCGGCTCGTCACCGAGACCATGCACATCCTCATGGAGGGGGCGCCCGAGGGCTTGGACCTGGACGAGGTGGCGCGCGCCATCGGCGAGGTGCCCGGGGTGGAATCCGTCCACGATCTGCACGTCTGGTCGATCACGAGCGGCGAACCGGCGGTGACGGCGCACGTGGTGCTGCGTGCGGGGGCTTTCCACGGCGACCAGGTGGCGCGCGCGGTGTGCGAGGCGCTGGAGCGGCGTTTCCGGCTTTCCCATGCGACGATCCAGCCCGAGCCGCCGCCGCGGCGCATCGTCCAGCTCGGCACGCGGCCGCGGGTCGACTGACTCTGCGGGGGCTCCGGACCCTGTGATCCGGCCGGTTTCGCCCGCGGCCGCAGGTTGACAGCAGCGGGATGCGGCTCTACCCTCCCGCGCCCGACGACCGGCACCCGGTCACAGGCACGCGGTCGCGGCCTACAGGAGCAACAAGATGAGAGCAACGACGGGAATCATGGCGGTGCTGGCCGCCGCGACGATGGCGGGCTGCGGGCCGACGACGGACCGGGGCAACACAACCGGCTCCGACTGCCGCACGGCCGGGTGTCCGGCCGGCAAGACCTGCAAGGCGTCCGGCAGCACCTATTCCTGCCAGACCGCGGCCGCGTGCACGGCGACGTCCTGCGGAACCGGTTTCACGTGCAATCCCACGACGAAGGTCTGCGAAGCGGTCCCTGCGGGAGGCCTGGTCGGGGACGCGTGCACGACTCCCGGGGAGCAGGGCAACTGCGAGACCGGGGCCGAGTGCAGCGGCATCACGCCCACGAGCCTGATGTGCACGAAGGAGTGCACGGGCAACGCGGACTGCGGCACGAACGGCGCGACGCCGAACGTCTGCGTCAAGGGCGCCACGGCTGCCAAGGGCTTCTGCATCCGCGGATGCAGCGCGACCGACGCCTGCGGGCGCACGGACTTCATCTGCATGCCGACGCAGTCGCTGGGCAGCGTCTGCTATCCCGACTGCCGCTCCGACTCGACGGTCTGCCAGTACGGCGAGACCTGCGGCACGACGGGCCAGGAGGCGGGCTTCTGCACGTCCACGCCGTGCCAGACCGCCGCCCCGCAATGCCCCGCCGGGCAGGTCTGCTACACCGCGACGCCGCAGGACAAGGTCTGCGTGGCCGACTGCACCGTCGCCGGCAACACGTGCCCGGCCGGCATGGAGTGCGACACGCCGAACAAGACCTGCAAGGGGACGGCGGGCGGTGCCTACAACGACTGCACCGCGAGCCAGACGTGCGGCGACAACGCCGACTGCATCGGACTCCAGGGAGGGCCGGCCAAGCAGGCGTGCCTGCCCACCTGCACGGGACAGGGCGACACGTCCTGTGCGACCGGCGCCGCCGGGGCGCAGTGCGCGGTGAGCGACGGCGCCGCGACGCCCCAGTACTGGTGCATCATCCCGTGCTCGGGGGCGAGCGCCACGAACTGCCCGACCGGAACGACCTGCCAGAAGGTCGGCAAGACTTCGTCGGGCGCCGACGCCTTCGCCTGCTGGCCGTAGAAGCGCACGGATCCGATCGCGAAGCGCCGGCGGGAGTCTCCGCCGGCGCTTTCTCGTTCTCCGATGCGTGGCGCGCCGGGGCGAGCCCGGTTATCAGGCGGCCGTGGGCATGCGCACGTACGAGGCGGTCGTCGAAGAGGTGGTGCGGGAGACCCCGGACACGGCGACGCTCCGGCTGGGCACGGGGCCGCTGGCGGAAGGCTACCGTCCGGGCCAGTTCCTCACGGTCGACCCGTTCGACATCCCGGCCGTCGGCGACATGGCCCGCGAGCTGGGGCTGCGCAAGGGCCGGCGCGAGAAACCCCGCGCGTACTCGCTCGCGTCGGCGCCGCACGAGCCGCACCTCGCCATCACGGTGAAGGAGGAGGCCGGCGCGCCCGACTCCTACCCGGCCCTGCTGTCGCCGTGGATGGTCCACCGTGCGAAGGCGGGCGATCGCTTCCCCATCGCCGGGTTCGCGGGCGTGTATACTCTGCCGAAAGAGCTTTCCCCGGACGACCGGATCGTGCACCTGTGCGCCGGCAGCGGCATCGTGCCGAACTTCTCGATTCTCAAGGACGTGCTGCACCGCGGCGTCGCGGTCCGGCAGACGCTCGTCTACTCGGTGCGCACGCGCGCGGACATCATCTACCGCGAGGCGCTGGAGAGGCTCGAGCGCGAATCGGGCGGGCGTCTGGAGGTGCTGTACGCGCTCACGCGCGAGCCCGGCGCGCCGGGGCTTCGGGCCGTGGGCCGGCGCGTCGACGCGGCGCTGCTGCGCGCGCACGTGCCGGAGCCGGAGAAAACCTGGTTCTACCTGTGCGGACCTGCGATCACGCGCGAGGACCGCGCCGCCGCGCGCGCCGCGGGCCGCGAGCCGGAGCCGCGCTTCGTCGAGTCGGTGCGGGCGCTGCTGCACGAGCTGGGCGTGGCGCGCACGCGGGTCCACACCGAGGGGTGGTAGCGCCCTTGAAGGATGAAGGATGAAGGGCGAATGATGAAAGAGGAAAGATGATGGTGCCGGACGCCGGCGCGTTCGATTCGTGCTACGTGCGCAGCGCAGTGGCCGGCGGCGGCCGCTCCGGGAGGCATCGTGCGCATCCGCGTGCTGCACTTCGCCCTGCTGCGCGAGAAGACAGGGACGGGGGAGGAAACTCTGGAGCTTCCCGACGGCGCGACGGCCGGCGAGGCCGCGGCGGCGCTCGTCGCGAGGCACCCGGGCATCGCGGCCGTTCGCGCCGGATCGCGCCTCGCCGTGAACCTGGCGTTCGCGCGCGAGGACGCCGTGCTGCACGACGGCGATGAACTGGCGCTGATTCCGCCCGTGTCGGGCGGGTGAGAGAGCCGGCTTTCGACTTTCGACCCCTCGACAGGCTCGGGACAGGCTTTCGGCGTTCGCAAGAGCCCCAGGGGCCGGAATATCGGATTGAAATAGTAAAGGTCGGGCTTGCGCCGGAATCCGTTGCCACAACCACACCTTTACGCTAAATTATCGCAATGAGATTCGAGGACCTCCTGCGCCGGACGGCCGATCTGCCGGTGATCGAGTCGGCGACGCTGCGGGCGCTGGGCGAGCCGCGGGAGGCCCTGGCGGTGCAGCTCGGCCGATGGGTGAAGGCGGGGCGGCTCGTCCAGGTCAGGCGCGGCCTGTACGCGCTTCCCGAGCCGTTCCGACGCGCGCCGCTGCCTGCCGAGTACCTGGCGAACATCGCCGTGCGGCCCTCCTACGTGAGCCTCGAAAGGGCGCTCGATCTGCACGGGTTTCTGCCGGAGGCGGTCGCGTGCGTGACCTGCGTCACCACGGCGCGTCCGCGCAGCCTGGAGACCGCGTGGGGGCCCATGCGCTTCCGTCACGTGGACCCGCGCTGGTTCTTCGGGTTCGGCGAGATGGATGTGGCCGGCGGGCGCGCGCTGGTCGCGGATCCGGAGAAGGCGCTGCTGGACCTGGTCCACCTGTCGGCAGGCGAGTTCACGCCGGCGCGGATCGCCGAGCTGCGGCTGGCGGGGCTCGACCGCCTCGACACCGGCAGGCTGGAGGCGATGGCGCAGCGGGGAGGCCCGCGCATCCGGCGCGCGGCGCGGGCCATCCGGGACTTCGCCGTGCATGCGGGCGAGGTCGAGGAGGAGCTGTGAAGGAACATCTGCTCCGGCAGATGGCCGCGCTGCCCATGGCCGCACGGCGCAGCGCCGCGCGCGAGTACCTCCAGGTCTACCTGCTGCGGCTGCTGCACGAGGCGGGGGCGCTCGGGTCGTGGGCGTTCGTCGGGGGCACGGCGCTGCGGCTGCTGTACGGATTGCCTCGTTTCTCGGAGGATCTCGACTTCACCTTCGCCGGCGCGCCGGCCGACCCGCGGTCCGTGTTCGTGCGCGTCGGCAGCGAGCTGGAAAGGGCCGCCTACGACGTGCGTGTGCGCGTGCGGGACGAGAAAGCCGTCGCTTCCGCGATGTTCCGCTTCGGCGGCATTCCCCGCGAGCTCGGCTGGACACGCGACCCCCGCCTCGGCGTCTCGGTGAGAGTCGAGGTCGATCTGCGGCCCCCGTCGGGAGCGGGCGTCGAGACGACCCTCGTGCAGCGATTCTTTCCGGTCGCCGTGCGTCATCACGATCCGCCGTCGCTCTTCGCAGGGAAGCTGCAAGCGCTGGTCTCGCGGCCCTGGGCGAAGGGGCGCGACTGGTTCGATCTCGTCTGGTTTCTGACCGAAAAACGCGGAACCGAACCGAACGCGGAACTTCTCCGGAACGCACTTGTGCAGACCGGCCACCGCGACGCCGCCGCGATGCCCTGGCGGGAAGCGGTGCGGGCACGGCTGCGCGGCCTGGACTGGTCCGCCGTCGAGGCCGACCTCGCGCCGTTTCTCGAACGGCCCGGGGACCTCGCGCACCTGTCGCCCGGGCTGGTCGACAAACTTCTGTCGTGAGAGTTTTCCGTCCGAGGCCACGCGCTTCCGGCCGAGCGCGATCGATGCAGGTTTCAGTCACGAACGCATGGGCGGCATCGTCTTTTCGACAGCCTCGACCTTCTCTTTCCGACAGCCGGCCGGGGCAGCTACCGGCACGCCGTCGGCGGCAACGGATTCGACAGCGGGCCGTCGAGCGGGACCTCCAGCGCGCTGTTGGGCTTGCGGCACGAGCCCGCGAGCGACAGCAGCGACTTGACCGACGCGTTGCGCCCGAGCCAGGCCTCGCTCGGCGCGACCTTGAGCTGGCCGCGCACGAGCGAGTTGCCGAGCTGGGGGCGCATGCTCACCGTGCCCGTCACCTCCAGCGTGAGGTCCGGGCTTTTGGCGCTCAGTTTCTCGATCTTGCCCTCGCCCTTTTCCACCTTGATCTCGAGCTCGGGGCTCCCCAGCTCGAGTGCAGGCAGGGGGAAGTTCTTCACCTTCCCGCTCTTGACGCGCGCGTTGTCGATCTGGGCGCGCAGCAGGCCGCCGGTCGCGATCCAGCGCGGGTCGAGCACGAGATCCGCGGCGCCGGTCAGGTTCCCCGAGAGCTGCGCGCCCGTGAGCTTCTCGACCGCCGGATCGGCCAGGTTCAGAGCGGCGATTTTCAGCTCCAGACGGTTCTCGTTGCGGCCCGTCGCGACCGAGCCCGAGGCGCCGCCTCCGAACGCCTGCACGTCGAACGACGCCCCCAGCTTCCCGGTCAGAAGACGGAACAGGCTCGGAAACAGCCGGATTCGATCGATCGACAGCTTGTTTCCCGGCGTGCCGTCGGGCGCCTCGGGCCCTTGGTACACGATGCTCGCCATGCGAACGCCCAGCGGCAGCGCCGGTCCGATCTCGTTCACGACGAGCACCGCCCCGGGAATCTGCCGCGCGGCCTCGGACTCCAGACGCCGGCCCAGCGCGGCCCACGGGAACGTCACCACCGCGCCCGCGAGCAGGCACGCGGCGGTGAAGAGCGAGTAGAGCAGGATCTTCCAGCGCCGCGGCATCGGTCAGCCCTTCTGCGGGAGCGAGTAGGTGGTCACCGTGAGCGTCACGTTGAGCAGCTTCGGATCCCCGGTGGTGCGGCGCACCCGTAGCTTTCGCAGCTTCACGATGCGCGGGCTCTTCTCGACGTCGTTGACGAGGCCCACGAGCTTGTCGAGCGGGGCGTTCGCGATCTGCAGCTCCACCACCGACTCGTCCACGCCGCCAACGTGGTTGAGCCCGCGGTCGCTCATGGAGCCGATGCCCAGCCCGTACTTGTCCGCGAGCGTCTGCATGTGCGTGACGAGGCTCGGGGCGGGGCCTCCGAGGCGGTTCTCCAGCTCTTTGCGCGTGCGCTCGCTCTCCGCGTAGTCGCGGGCGTAGACCGCGATCTGCGCCAGCGACGAAGTCTTCTCCTCGATGGACGCCTCGTGGCGCGACACCGAGCGTGCCACCTGGCCCAGCACCACGGAGCCGACGAACAGGACGAACCCGGCGGCGGTGCCGCCCACGAGCAGTTTCTCGCGGCGCGACATGCGTCCCGCGAGCGCGGAAAGATCGTGCAGGAACCGGCGCAGCGCCTCCATGTCAGCTCCCCGACTTCGCCGGCGCCTTCGCGCCGCAGTGGTACAGCCCGTCCAGGTCGAACTCGATGCGGTCGTTCTTGCCCTTCACGAGGCGGCCCTTCTTGATCTCCGGAAAGCACTTGCTCTCCTGCAGCTTGGCGACGATGCCGTCCACCACGTCGTAGCCCGCCGCGTCGCCGCGCAGCCGCAGGGTCTCGTTGGAGATGTCCAGGTCGTCCAGAATCGCCTTGTCGCCGGGCGGAAACGCTTTCGCGACGAGCACGGCGATCTCCACCGCGCTCAGGTCCGGCACCGACGCCGCGGGAGAACCCTTGCCCTTCAGCTTTCCGAGCGCGACGCGGAAGTCCGTCTCGCACGTGCCCAGAATGCGCTTCGTGGTGTCGCACAGAACCTTGTCGACCTCCGCCTCGCGCAGCTCCAGACCGCGCAGTTTCGCCCACGAAGAAACGCCGAAGAGCACCAGCAGCACCGCGGCCATGGCGACGAGCGTCGCCATGCGGCCGCGCACGGCGCTCGTCTCCATGGCGGGCGCGAACGGACCGCGGCGGAACGTGAGCGAGGGCGCCTTCGAGCCCGCGACGGGCCGCAGCGCGAGCGCCAGCGCCAGCGCGGCCCGGCCCGGGCCGGCCGGGTCGGGGAACGCCTTTCCGGGCACGAGTGAAAGAGCTTCCACCGGGATTCCGAGCGAAAGGGAAAGCGTCCGCGCGAGTCCGGCGAGCGCCGCACCGCCTCCGCACAGGCGCACGCGCGAGACCTTCCTCTTCGTGCGGGTCGCGTGCGCGGCGAACGTCGCGCGCAGCTCGCGGACCAGGGCGGCGTTCGCACGATCGATTGCGGCCGTCGCGGCCGGATCCGCCGTTTCGGGCGTGTATGTGCGCTTGAACGACTCGGCCGCGTCCAGCGGGGCGTTGAAGGCCTTCGCGAGCGTGCGCGTGACGGCGGCGCCGCCTGTGGCCACGCTGCGGGCGAAGCGCGGCACGCTCGCCTCGTGAAGCAGGATGTCCGTGCGCTCGGCGCCGACGTCGACGAGCGCCTCGACGGGAGGCTCTGCAGAAGCGCTGCCGGGCAGCGGCGCAACCACGGGAAGCGGCTCATCCACAGCGGTGTCGGGGGTCGGCGCCGGTTCCAGAGAGGCCCAGCCCGACGCGAAGAGCGACGCCAGCGATGCCGCCGAGAAGGTGACGACCGCCGGGTCGACGCCCACCTCCCTGAGGAGCGAGAGCAGGTCCGCGACGTCGGCGCGCCTCGCGACGGCGACCAGGGCCTCCGTGCGTGCGTTCGTGCGCAGCGCGGCGTGCCAGTCCCAGATCACCTCGTCGGGCTCGAAGGGCACCAGCTCCTCGACCTGGCCGGGCAGCACCAGCTCGACGCGGCGGGCGTCCGCGAAGGGCAGCGGCACCAGGTGCGTGGCGACCTTCGCGTCCGGCAGCGAGCACACGATGACATCCGCGGCGAACCAGCGGTCCGCCGCGAGCGCCTGCAGCGCGGTCTTCACGCGCTCGCGAAGTGCCGGGCCGCCTTCGGTCTCGGGCGCGACCGGCTCGCTGCGCCACGCGCGCACGACGCTCGTGCGGAACGACGCCTCGAGCGCGACCGCCTTGACGCTGCCGGCCCCGATGTCCAGGCCGAGAATCCTCTGCATCCGAGCCTCCTACTCCTCGTGCCAGTACAGCAGCCGTCCCATGCCGTCGTCGTAGCGGACCACGGCGGTGAGGGTCTTCTTCACACGCCCGGTTTCGCCCGTCGACACGATGCGGAAGGTCGAGCTGCGGTCGCCCAGGAACACGTTCTGCGCGCTGTTGGCGGCGATTTCCGGCTTCACCTGGATGCCGTTCGCCTGCAGGATGCCCACGAACTGCTGCACGGAGATGCCCAGGAACGGCAGCATGCGCTTCACCAGCTCGATCTGCTGCATGATGAGCACCAGCCGCAGCGGGTCGCGCAGCATCGGGTCGGCCGGGTTCTTGGCCGCCGTCAGGATGTTGATGAGCATCTGGAGCTGGTCGTTCGTGTTCAGGTTGAGCTTGTTGTTCACGTCCGGGAACACCGTGAGCCGGTCGCCGAACGCGGCCATGAACGCGTCGTTGACGCCCCACACCATGCGCAGCTCGTCGAGCGAGTCGAGCTTGGCGTTCTTCGCCTTGTAGCGCCGGTGATATCGCTGGTAGGGCCCGTTTTCGTCTCCGAAACCCTGCGGGAACGGGTTCATCAGCGACTTCAGGTCGGGGCGTCCGGCCTGGTTCTCGTCCACGTCGATCCAGTCCTTGATCGCCGTGATGACGTCGGGCCGGTCCACGCGGTCGCGGTTGGCGTCCTCCTCCGTGAAGAGGAAGTCGAACTTGGGGTCGTCCATCATCACGCTGAGCTGCAGCAGCGTCGCCCCCGGGCCGCCGATGAGCGAGTACTCCAGGCGCTGCACGTTGATCTTCTGGTCCTCGTCGGAGATCTTCGTCGCGAAACCGCCTGAGAATTCGCCGAAATCCGCTTCGACGCGATCGCCCTCCTCGCCGTCGAGCGTCGGGTGCGAGTCCTCCTTGTCCTTGGGGCGGACCGCGGTGTCGTCCTTGAAAGCGCTCCCGATGAACTGCGCCGCCATGGAGGAGATGGGCACCACGTCCCAGAGTCGGATGGTGGGCGACGAGCCGCCTCCGCCGCCGGCTCCTGCCGCTCCCGCTGCTCCCGCTGCTCCCGCCGCGCCCGGCGCACCTGCGCCGCCGGTCATGCCCTGCACGAGCGAGAGGATCTGCTGCACCTGCGCCGAGCCCGCGCCGATGCCGTTGAGCCCCGACAGGAGCTGGCTGGGGTCGAACGGGAGGCTGCCCAGGATGCCGCTCATGCCCTGGCCCAGCGCGGGCCCCACGCCGTCGATCTGGCGCTGGAAGCGCAGCATCATGCGCGCCAGGTTCATGCCGCTCATGGCGAGCGAGCGCGCGCGCAGCGAGTCGCGGCTGCCGGCGGCGAGCGCCAGGTCCACCCTCGTGTTGTAGGAGAAGTCCACCGCGACCGCGGTCAGAATGGCCACCGTCGTGAGCACGAGGATGAGCGCCACGCCCCGGCCCGACGGCGACTGCCGGCGGGCGAGGGCGCTGCGGCGCGGCGGGCGCGCCACGAGGGGCAGCGGCAGGCGCATCAGAAGTCCAGGCTCCTGGGCAGCATGAGCTGCGACTCGGTGGAGAATTTCCTCTCGTTCCCGGTTTCGTCCTTTATCGTGAGCGAGAAGCGGATGCGCTCCGGCAGTACGCGAAGGTGCTCCGTGCGCGAGGTGTCCCACTCGTCGGTCCACTCGTTCTTGATCGTGTCCCAGTACTCCACCTCGAACGCCTTCACATCTCTGCACAGCACCGCTTTCACCCCTCGTCGTCGCACGTCCTCGTCGAGAACGGGGTTCACGCGGCGCAGGAGGCTCTCGACGCGCGGATCGTCCGGGTCGCGGTCCACCCAGTAGCGCACTGCGGCCTGGTCCGAGGTTTTGGAGTCGGCCTCCATGCGCTCGTTGCACAGGCAGGTGAACTCCAGTTCGTCGCGCCGTCCTTCATCCTTTCCAACGAAGTAAGTCGGAATCCGCTCGGGATCCTGCGGCGGGTAGCGCTTCTTGTCGTAGTGCTCCGACAGGAACGCCTCGCTCGTCTCCAGCGCGATGCGGTCCAGCGCCGCACGCACGGCGGCGTAGCGCTCGCTCACCTTCTCGATCTCCTCCTTCTGCGTCCACGCCTGGCGGAAGGACCCGAACACCATGGCGCCCATGGCCGCCAGGATGCTCGCGGCGATCATGACCTCCAGCAGCGTGAAGCCCGTGGAGCGGCGGGACGCCCTCACCCCCGACCCCTCTCCACACGGGCCAGCATGCGCCGAGTCGATCAGAACGCACAGCGGCCCGGTGGAGAGGGGAGGGCTGCCGCTTCTCGACTCAAAGGACTGCGCCGACGAGTCTGCACGCCGTGCGGAAATCCGCGGGGATGGCGGTTGGACCCGCTTTCTCCCCTCTCCACCGGGCCGCAACCACGCGGGAACGAGCATTTGCGATCGCGGCCCGTGTGGAGAGGGGTCGGGGGTGAGGGCCGCGGGCCGCTCCCGGAGCGTCGGTTCCGGTGGCAAGCGCACCACGGTCATTTGCCGCCTCCCGGGCCCAGCCCCTTGAGTCCGGCGCCGCCGATCGGCATGAGTGGATTGCGCAGCATGGGAGCGTTCATCTTGTTCTGCAGTGCTCCGGGAGGCAGTCCGGCGGCGGCAGCCGCGGCGGCGACGGCGGGATCGATCCCCGCGGCGGCTGCAGCGGCTGCGGCCGCCGGGTCGAGCGCGCCGCCGCCGCCCTGCGGACGCAGCTCCGCGAGCACGCGCTGTGCGGCGTCGGGCAGCAGCACGACGTGCTCCACGAGGTCGAAGGACTCGTCCTTGGAGCCCTCCCTCCATGTCACGCTCAGTTTCACTTCCCGCAGCGAGCCCTTCACGACCTCGATGAACTGCTTGGCCTGCGCGTCCACGAGCCCCGCCATGGGTCCCTGCATGAGCGGGCTCGCCGCGGCCGCGGCCGCTCCCGCGCCGCCGGAGCCCTGCGCGTCCTTCGCGTTCAGGCCGAGGCCGTTGCCGATGAGCTCCACGAGCTTGGTGGAGGGGATGTCGATCTCGGGCTTGAGCACCTGCGCCTTCCACTTGTACTCGGGGCGTCCCTCCTTGTCGAAGTCGCCGTGGTACTCGCGCGAGAAGTCGCTCAGCCCGTCCTTGCGGAGCTGGAACTGCAGGTCGAGCATCTTCCCGCGCGCGAGCTGCACGGCGACGACGACGTGCTTGGCGTACGAGTGCATGCGCACGGCGCCGCCGTTCACGTCGCCGATGGCCATGAGCGCGACCGCGAGGATGCCCAGCGAGACCATCACCTCCAGGAGGGTGAAGCCCGCACGCGCACGAAGATGCTCTCCCGGAGCGCTCATGCCCACCTTCAGCTCTCGTCCTCGGCGCCCGTGTCCTTCATGTCCACCCGGTCCGGCAGCACGCGCACCTCGCCGTTCACGGACGACACCTGCAGCGTCCAGAACGAGTCCCCGTGGCGCATCTGGATGTTGGCCCGCTCCGCAAGTCCGCTCGGGAAGAAGTACAGGTACGCGCGTCCTCTCGTGTATTTCTCCTCCTGGTGCGAGGTCCACACCGAAACGAACTCCATGCCGCCCGAGAGCTGCTGCGGCTCGACGATGGGCGCTTTGGCGAACGACGCGCGCTTGAGGATCTGCCGGCGCATCTTCTCGCCCTCGGTCATGTGCTTCTCGTCCTGTTCCTCCGCTTCGTCGAGGCGGCCCTCCGACTCCTTCTCGCGCCGCACGACGACGCGGCCCTCGGCGCACTCGACGGCGTAGCCCGCGGCGTCGATGTCGATCACCATGCGGCAGGTCTGTCCCGTCAGCGCCGCCTGGCCGCGCGACGCGCGCAGGTTCGCGGCGAGCTTTCCGACCTCGCCGCGCGCCTTCGCCCCCGTCACGCTGCGCACCGTGGGCACCGCGATGCCCATGACCAGCGCCAGCACCAGCGCCACCATGCCCAGCTCCATGAGCGTGAAGCCGTGCTGGCCGACCATGGCGCGCGCGCGACGCATGTGCACCTACTTCTGCGCCGTGCTCGAGGTGCGCGCGCAGACGTCGTCGGCGCCGCCCTGGTTCTTGTCCGGCCCGTACGAGCACACGTCGAAGTCGTCGGCGCCGCTCTTGACGTACGTGTACGGGTTGCCCCACGGGTCCTTGCGGATCTCGCGCAGCTCGTTGGGCACCAAGGCCTCGAGGCCGTCCGGGAGCTTCGAGTTCTTCACCCGGAACATGTCCACCGCGTCCGCGATGGCCTTGGTGTCCGTGCCGGCGATGCGGATGTTCGCGTCCTTCATCTGGCCCATGACGTTCCAGCCGATGGCGCCCGCGATCATGCCGAGTATGACCAGCACGACCATGATCTCGATGAGGGTCATGCCGCGCTGCGAGGCCCGTGCCGCTTTCTTTCCGCTCTTCATCTCGCGCTCCGTCGGCCGCGTCCGCTCCAGCGGCCGTCAAGTTCCCTTCACCTCTGTCCGGCCATCGCCGCGCCGCTGCCGGCGGCGCCCAGCGACTCGTGCACGATGAGCGCTCCCAGGACCAGCATGGCCGCAAGCGCCGCCGCACGCAGCGCACGCTCCAGCTTTCCCAGCGCCCGATCGCCCGCCAGTGCCCGCCACGTCGACATCCGCTACCCCTTCACGAAGGTGTTCATCTGGAGAATCGGCATCAGGATGGAAGCCACGATGAAAGCGACGCCGCCGCCCATGGCCACGATCATGATGGGCTCCAGCAGGCTGGTGAGCGCCGCCACCTTCGCCTCCACCTGCGCGTCGTAGGTGTCGGCGACCTTCTTGAGCATCTCCTCGAGCTGGCCCGAGCGCTCTCCGACGGCGACCATGTGGTACACGAGCGGAGGAAACTCTCCGCTGCGTTTCAGGGGAGCGGCGATGGGCTCGCCTTCCCGGATGGCGTCGCGCGCCTTCTCGATGACGCCCTGCAGCACGAGGTTCGAGACGATGTTGCGCACGATGTCCATGGCGACGAGCAGCGGCACGCCGGAGCTGAGCAGCGTCGCGAGCGTGCGCGAGAAGCGGCTCACGGCGAGCAGACGCACGAGGTTGCCCAGCACGGGCAGGCGCAGTTGCGTGCGGTGCCAGCGCAGCTTCCCGTCGGGCGTGCGCAGGTAGGCGCGCGTGCCGACGAACACGAGCGTCAGGCCCGCGAGCACGACGTACCAGTAGTCGCGCGCGAACGTGGACGCCGCGATGAGGATGCGCGTGTAGACGGGCAGCACCACGTTCATGTCCGCGAAGATCTGCGTGACCTTCGGGATGACGGACGTGAAGAGGATCGTGACGATGACGGTCGCCACGATCATCATGACGGCGGGGTAGGCCAGCGCGCCCACGACCTTGGTGCGCAGCTTGGCCTGGCTCTCGGTGAAGTCGGCGAGACGCACGAGCACGATGTCGAGCGCGCCCGAGTGCTCGCCGGCGCGGATCATGTTGACGAACAGGTTGGAGAACACCTTCTCGTGGTCGGCCAGCGCGTCGGCGAGCGAGGCGCCCTCGTTCACGCGCTGCTTGACCTGCGAGAAGATGCGCCGCAGCCGCGGGTGCTCGACCTGGTCCACGAGGGCGGTGAGGGCTTCCACGAGCGGTATGCCGGCCCCGACGAGCGTGGCGAGCTGCCGGGTGGCGATGGCGATGTCCTCGCTCTTGACGCGGCCCTGGAAGAAGCGGCGCACGTCCACGTCCTGCGACTGCGCTTGGGCGGCCTTGGCCGTGGCGGTCGAGGTCACCTCGACCAGGAAGATGCCCTCCTTGCGCAGCATCGACCGCAGGCCCTTGTGCGAGTCGGCCTCGCGCATGCCGCGGACGGTCTTGCCGGCCTCGTTCAGAGCGTTGAACTCGTAGAGCGCCATCGGTTTCCGCCATGCCTCCTGTTGCCCTACTGCTGCGCCGTGAAGCGGAAGAAGCCCGGCACGGAGGTGCCGGGGCACTGCACTGTCGTCGCCCTCCACTGCAGCGGTCCCGCCC
>Ga0172368_10002024_pt1 | contig 26625 bp, 26 predicted proteins | sample Lak11m_FD_114540 | JGI IMG/M metagenome (GOLD analysis project Ga0172368, IMG submission 114540) | Freshwater microbial communities from Kabuno Bay, South-Kivu, Congo - kab_022012_11m | ecosystem: Environmental > Aquatic > Freshwater > Lake | place: Democratic Republic of the Congo: South-Kivu...
GATACCCCGCTGGCGCTCAAGGAAAAGTTCGTGCCGGGCGATGTGTGGGAGATTTTTAGCGAATCACTGCTGGATGGCTTGAACGCTCTGTCTGCGGCAGGTTGGGTGGTGCGGGCTGCCCTGGCGGGCGACCATTTACGCATCATTGTCGAACACGGCTGGGATGAGCGCAGGATCAGAAAAGCGTTGGAGCAGTTAAAGCTTGGAGTGATTTCCATCCAAAAAGGGGAGCCGACCCTGGAGGATGTTTTCATCAGCCTGGCAAAAAGCTGACCTCGAATTAAAATTGTTTTTCGACCATCTGGATGGTTTCATCAAGCCAGCGCAGGTAGGCTAACTCGCCAAGTTCACCAAAACGGCGCGTGGTCTCCCACATCAACGTATCCCTTGCGTAAATGAGGGGCATGCTCCATGGTTCGGGCAATGACATCGGTGGTTTCTGTCTGGTAGTGATCAATCAGTTTTTAATGCAGGATGGCTGCAAGCGAAGTTGGGCAAGGATTGCATCTCTGCCGAGATGGGCGGAAAAGGTAAGTTTTAACAGCAGAGTAATCACCTATATGATGAAAATGACCGGCAAGAAGATGATTTCGGAGATCCCAGCCGGGATAAAGAAATAAATCTGAACCAGCAGGGCATCAAAGAATATAATTACAATTGGTGGAATAGGCACGGCCGGCCAGACAGATTTTGATTGTGGACGAATAATGTCATAGATCGCATAAACTTTTCCCATCCGGATTGTTTAGGCGTAAAATAGTGCAAAGCTTCACAAATATGCAGCGCCAAAAGGTGAAATAATGAACCGTTCCGAAATTCTCACATCGCTTCAGATTAAAAACCCGGAAGTCCTGATTGTTGGCGCGGGCATTAATGGCGCCGGCACATTTCGTGATCTGGCGCTCAACGGCGTGGATGTTTTAATTATTGACCGTGGTGACTTTTGCTCAGGTGCAAGCGCCGCATCATCGCACATGGCGCATGGAGGGATTCGTTACCTGGAGAATGGTGAGTTCCGCCTGGTGCGGGAAGCAGTGCAGGAACGCAATCGCATGATCGAAAACGCCCCGCACGTGGTAAAACCACTGCCGACAGTCGTGCCAATGTTTAAACTTTTTTCCGGTCTGTTGAATGCACCCTTCAAGTTCCTGAACCTGTTGGATAAACCCGCCGAGCGAGGGGCGCTTGTGATCAAGATCGGTCTGATCTTCTATGATTCATTTACCCGTTCACAGGGCACAGTTCCCCCACACAAGTTTGATGGCCGAAAAAAATCACTCGAGAAGTATCCAAAGCTTTCGCAGGATATCAAGTACACGGCCACTTATTATGATGGGCAGATCCTCTCACCGGAACGATTCACGGTGGAACTGATCCTGGATGCCGAGGCCGAAGGTTCACATGCCAGGGCTTTGAACTATGTCAGCCTGGTGGGGAGTGATGGAAAGGTGGTCACGTTGAAGGATGAATTGACCGGGACGAGCCTTGAAATCCGGCCCAAATTGATCATTAATGCTGCCGGACCGTGGATTGATTTCACCAATACCAGCCTGGGGTTGTCCCATCGATATATTGGCGGTACTAAAGGTTCGCACCTGGTCCTGAACCACCCTGAACTGCGCGCTGCCATCGGTAATAATGAGTTTTTCTTCGAAAATAAAGATGGACGCATCGTGTTGATCTTCCCATTTTATGACAAGGTAATTATCGGCACGAGCGATATTCCAATCGAAGATCCGGACGCTGTGCGCTGCACGGAGGCAGAGATCGATTATTTTATCGGATTGGTGGCGCGTGTGTTCCCGACCATCAAGGTGAGCCGAGAAAACATTGCCTTCCAATTCTCGGGTGTGCGCCCGTTGGAGTATATGAAAGCGAAAACGACCGGGCAGATCACTCGCGACCATAGCATCAAGGAAGACAAGGTTGGGGAGATCCCGGTATATTCTCTGGTGGGTGGAAAGTGGACCAGTTTCCGCGCATTTGGCGAACAAGTGACCGATAAAACGCTGGGACTTTTGGGCAAGACCCGCAAAGCCGATACAAAATTGATCCAGATCGGTGGCGGGAAAGGTTACCCACGCGTTGGTTTGGCACAGGTCGAATTCATCAAGAGTGTGGCCGAAGAAACCGGCCTGGGTGAACTCCAACCGAAAAAGCTGTTCGAACGTTATGGCACCCGCGCAATGGAAATCGCCCGATACATGAAAGAAAAACCGGATTCGCCGCTCAATACCAAACCTGATTGGAGCCGCCACGAAGTGGAATTCCTGGTAGAGAGTGAGAAAGCCGTGCATGTCGATGATCTTCTTCTGCGACGCTCCACCCTGGCGTGGCTGGGTGAGGTCACCCGCCCGTTGGTGGATGAGCTGGCACAGATCATGGGAGATTGCCTGGCATGGACAACTGAACAGAAAGATGCTGAGATCCTCAGGACCCTGGAGTTGCTCAAGGAGAGGCACGGAGTGAACCTATAATCCGCAAAAGTAGAGGGCAGGCTCGTGGCCTGCCCTCTACTTTTGCGGTGGTAAAATCTATATCTCATCACCTGCCGGGGTGTTTGTAGGAAATTTGTGCGTTTGTCCACCGTTTTCAATGGGAGATACATGTTCGAATTGGGTGTGGTACGGCTCAACCAAGGTCTCATTGGCATGGATGAAGACTCGAACCAGTTTCGGCTGAGGATAACAGGTTGATATAAACCATAAACGATCTCCAATTCAAGGTTTCGATCGTGGTAATTTACCTGTCATATCCAGGTATGAGTAGCGGAGAATAAATGAAAAATGTCCTTGTAACTGGCGGTGCGGGTTTTATAGGGGCTAATTTCGTTCGTTTTTTGCTTAAAGCTGAACTGGATGTCAAGATCGTGAATCTTGATCTACTGGCATATTCCGGTTCGTTGGAGAACTTAAAGGATTTGCCGGATCCTGAACGACACAATTTTGTCCTGGGGGACATTTGTGATGGAGAAATGGTCCACGGGCTGATGCAGAAGCATGATATTGATACAGTTGTTCATTTTGCGGCTGAATCGCATGTTGATCGTTCAATACTTGGCCCGGCACCATTCGTTCAGACTAATATCGTCGGCACATTTACCTTGCTAGATACTGCAAAAAAGGTCTGGGTTGAGAGCGGGGGGTTTTCAGGCCGCAGGTTTCACCATGTGTCCACTGATGAAGTGTTTGGATCACTGGGGCCAACTGACCCTGCGTTTACCGAGATGACGCCATACGATCCTCGTTCACCCTATTCTGCATCCAAGGCGGCTTCGGATCACCTGGTGCGCGCTTATTTTCACACGTATGGATTGCCAATCAGTATCACCAACTGCTCGAATAACTACGGTCCATACCAGTTCCCGGAAAAACTGATACCATTGATGATATTGAATGCGGTGAACGGGAAACCCCTACCGATTTATGGCGATGGCAGGCAGATCCGCGATTGGCTGTATGTGGAGGATCACTGCGAGGCGATTTACCGGGTTGTGAAAGATGGCAGAAATGGTGAGACATATAATGTTGGCGGAGGAAATCAGCCTCAAAACATCGATCTGGTGAACATGATCTGTGCCATTCTGGATGATCTCCGGCCGGGTTTTGCCCCACACGCTAATTTGATGACACATGTCCAAGATAGGCCGGGTCACGACCGTCGTTATGCGATGGATATCTCAAAGATAAGGCACAATCTTGGTTGGTTCCCAAAGCACGATATCGAAGCAGGCTTGCACGAAACGGTGAAATGGTACCTGGTGAATACTGGCTGGTTGCAGACAATCTTCTCACAGGCTGGTTACACTGACTGGCTTGAAAAGAATTACCAGAAACGTAAATAAGAGCATTTGACGGACCCAATCCCAAGCATCCGGGATGTGTTTGTCATCACGATGCTGGAGAAAGTAACATGCGGCTAACGGCATTATGCTGAGATGATGGACAATGACCCGGAACTGATCAAAAAAACACCGGATTTCACCGGTAATATGGTAAAAAAAAGATGAAGATATCCATTGTTATCCCTATTTTTAACGAAGCAGGCGTCATTGAACAAACACACATCAGAATAACAGCAGCGATCAACGCAATGCCGTACGATTTCCAGGTTTTGTACGTGGATGACGGCTCAACTGACGGTACTGATGCAGTGCTTGAATCGATCTCGGCAAAGGATGATCGTTTCTGCCCTTTACTCTTGAGCCGTAATTTTGGACACCAGGCAGCACTCACCGCCGGCCTGGATCATGCCGATGGCGAAGTGGTCATTTCGATGGATGGCGATGGCCAACACCCGCCCGAGATGCTTGCGGAAATGATCGACCTGGTGCGACAAGGTTTCGACATTGTCCAAGCCCAGCGCATCGAAGATGACGGTTCATTTTCGTTTAAAAAAGTTACTTCCGGGGCTTTTTATTCACTGCTCAACCACATCAGTGGGACGCACGTTCAGCCAGGTGCGGCGGACTTTCGCGCCCTTTCACGACAGGCCCTGGATGCCTTGAAATCGATGCCAGAATACCATCGTTTTTTACGCGGCATGATCGCCTGGATGGGATATAGGAGCATCATATTGCCTTATCATGAGCCCAAGCGTACAGCCGGGGTATCCAAATATTCCCTCGGGAAAATGCTGCGATTGGCTTCTGACGCCATCTTTTCATTCTCTTTAATGCCGCTATATATAGGGGTGAGCGCCGGAGGAATTTTTCTCATCCTGGCTGTTGCCCAGATTGCATATGTCTTGCTGTTGTGGTTTTCCGGGCAGTACGACCGAATTGTACCCGGATGGAGTTCATTGATGGCAGTCATGCTGATCGCGAGCGGGATCATCATGATCCTGCTCGGTTTTATTGGAGTTTATGTGGGGTATATCTTCCAACAAGTGAAAGGCCGCCCGGTATATTTACTTAGGAAGAAGAAATTGTAACCCGCCCCGGGTTCCCGGATGCAGCCAGATCTGTGATCCAATGTTTGATGATCGAATAAGTCTACTCCCATAAATAATGAGCATTTAAGAATATTTTTGTGAAATTTATCAATTCGATTCCAAGCGCAGGGAGAAGTAAATAAGGATGGCAGATAAAGCCCCTGTATTCCACATTACTTTACTTCGTCACGGCGAATCCACGGGAAACGCTGAAAACCGCCTGCAGGGCCGGAGCGATTATCCATTAACTGAGACTGGACGTGCCCAGGCTCGAGCCCTGGTTGAACGCTGGCAGGTCGAGGGACTGACTTTTGACGCCACCATTACCAGCCCGCTTAGCCGCGCGCGTGAAACAGCGCAGATTTTATCGGATGGATTGAAAATCCCGGTTTTTGAGCTTGAGCCACTTCTGGTTGAACGCGATATGGGCGGGCGTTCTGGTATGACGATGGCTGAGATCCGTGCAAATTTCACCGATCCAGATTTTATCAACCCTTATGATTCGATTGACGAAAGCGGCGAGAGTGACTGGGCGCTCTACCTGCGTGGCGGACAGGCGTTGCATAATATTCTCCTACGACCTCCGGCCAGATACCTGGTTGTCACCCACGGCGCAATCATGAATATGATCCTATTTGCCATCCTGGGGATAACACCGCAACCTAATTTTCAGGGGCCGCGTTTTCGCCTGGACAATACTGCTTTTGCATCCTTCCGGTATTATCCAGATGTCCACCGCTGGCGAGTGGATAGTATCGGAGATCGAAACCACTGGAAAGATTCGCCAACTAATTGACGATCGGATTTTCCCTGGCTTAGAAATTTCCTCCCTTTTCTGTATTATGAAAATCCTCCCTTTTAAGTTTTACAACCGCCCGACATTGCTCGTCGCGAGAGAACTGCTGGGTATGCGCCTGGTGCGTATTCTGGATGGAGCGCGCCTGGCTGGCACCATAGTGGAAACCGAAGCTTACATCGGCGAAACTGACATGGCCTGTCATGCCCGGGCTGGGAGAACGGCACGCACTTCCGTAATGTATGGAACAGCAGGCAGGGCTTATATTTATTTCAATTATGGCATACATTGGATGCTGAATGTTGTCACGCAAGCAGAAGGTTTCCCGGCAGCAGTACTGATTCGGGCGGTATTGGTCACAGAAGGGTTGGAGGTTATCGCTTCGCGACGGGCAAAAGTAAAAAGTGCAGATTGGACCAATGGTCCGGCAAAAATAACCCAGGCATTTGGTATCGATGCTTCACAAAATAATATTGACCTAACTGGTAAACAGGCAGATCTCTGGATTGAAGAAGGAGCTGTGATTTCTGACGCAAACGTCACGATTGGCGCCCGTGTGGGTTTATATAATGTGCCAGAGCCGTGGAAATCGATGCCATGGCGCTTTCTTGTAAACGGATAAACAAAATCGGAGGATGTATGGGCCTTTTAACTGGTAAGAATGCATTGATTTTTGGTCTCGCCAATGACAAGTCGATTGCCTGGGGAATTGCACAGGCGTTTGCGCGGGAAGGCGCGAACCTGGGGTTCAGTTATGCGGGCGAAGCACTTGAAAAACGTGTGCGGCCACTGGCTGCTAAGTTGGGTGTGGATTTCGTGGAGCAATGCGATGTGGCCTCGGATGAGCAGATCGCCAGTGTGGCTGAAGAAGCCGCGAAGCACTTTGGGCAGATCGATATACTGGTTCATTCGATCGGTTTCGCAAACAAGGATGAATTGAGCGGATATTTTTACAATACGAGCCGGGCAGGATTCCACCTGGCGATGGATATCAGTGTGTATTCATTTGTTGGCCTGGCGCGAGCTTTTCAACCATTCTTGAACAAGGGTGCCGCGCTTTTGACCCTCACATATTACGGTTCAGTTAAAGTAGCGCCTAATTACAATATGATGGGTGTGGCCAAAGCTGCACTGGAGGCTGCCACCCGTTACATGGCGTCAGATTTTGGTCCCCAAGGCATCCGTGTTAACGCCATTTCGGCTGGCCCGATCCGCACCCTGGCGGCTATGGGCGTGAGCGGGTTCCGCGATATGTATAAGAACTTTGCTGATATGGCGCCCATGCGCGAGAATGTGACTCCCGAAGATTGCGGAAATGCCGCCCTGTACCTGTGCTCGGATATGGCTTCGCACGTCACCGGCGAGGTGTTATATGTTGACAGCGGTTACAATATCATGGCTGCGGCTGATCCTCGAGCGGGGAACGAGAAGTAGCGATCATTTGGAAAAATCTTAAGATTGGAATAGGTAAGGTGGTGTTCCCGCGAGACGAGGGCACCACCTTTTGGTTACGGTAAAAATCCGTGCAGTTTTACCATGCTTCATTTTCAAGGTACAATTGTTCCCAACCTGCAGTATCCAAATTAAATTATTGCCATTCAAAATTCATTAATCCTATGTTTAAGCGAAACCAAACTACTCAGCCAATTTCTCCAACGCCAGTTGTCCAGGCGGTGGAACGTATCACTTCAGTGCTCGGCCCAGGTGTCATCTGGGAAGGCAAAGTGGGTGGAACGGGTGGTGTGCGCATAGAGGGCACATTTGAAGGCCAGATCGGCTTGCGCGGCATGCTTGTGGTTGGCGAGAGCGGCCGGGTTACCTGCGAAAATATTCGTGCCAGCACGGTTATTGTGGCAGGAGCGGTGCGAGGAAACATCACCACGCAAAAACTGGAGATCCGCGCATCAGGTCGTGTATGGGGTGATGTTGTCACCACATCCTTTGTAACTGAGGACGGAGCTTTCCTGCGCGGGCAGATCCGTATGGAAGATCACGTGGATCTCGATCTCGGTCCCGAGCCTGGAACCGAAGTCCCGGTGACCGACCAGCCACCGGCGTAAAGTACTCGATGAAATTTACCGAACTTTTCATCCAAACCCAGCGGACAGCCCCATCCGAAATACGCACGGATGGGCTTATATTTTTGTATCGGGCCGGTTATGTAATGCGTTCCGGGCAACCAACCCTGCTCGGGCAGCTGGCAATCGAGAAGCTGCACCAGTTATATGCGGTACTCGATAATGAAGCCAGGCTGCCCGCCGACAATCTGAGATCATTCCTTACTGGTATCGCTTTGCGGAACATTCAATCCCATAATGCCGATGAGTATTTTGTTCCCATTCGGGGCGGGGATGTGGAAATCCTGCACTGCCCGGGATGTGGATATGCCGCCCCGCGGGAAATCGCCGTAGCATTTAAGTCGCCTTACAGCCGGGAAGAATTTTTGCCGGTTGAAAAGGTATTGACACCCGGCTGCAATTCCATTGCCCAGCTGGCGGATTTCATGCAAATTCCGCAGGAGAAAACTGCCAAGGCATTGATGTTCACCCGTATTTCAGACGGGAGGTTCGTATTTGTCCTTGTTCGGGGCGACATGCAGCTCAGTGAAGCGAAATTGAAGGCGCAAGTCGGCGTTGTGCGCCTGGCAACGGCCGATGAGATCTCAGCGTCCGGAGCAGTAGCAGGTTATGCTTCACCGGTTGGTTTGATAAAAGGCCTGGTTGTGGTGGATGACCTGGCTGCGCGCTCAACCAACCTGGTTGCGGGAGCCAACGAATTTGGCTATCACTTGAAAAACACCAACCATGGGCGAGATTACCTGTCTGACCTGGTGGCAGATGTTACCCTTGCAGGTGCGGGCGATTTATGCCAGGTCTGTCATGGCCCACTCGAAGAGCTGGAGGCGGACATTGTTGCAGAGGACGGCAGGATCCAGTTTGAGAAGCTCCTGCAGGTATTGGCAGAATACCACCATGATGAAAAAGGATTGGCGCTACCTGCAACGGCAGCTCCGTTTGAAGTGTACCTGATGAGTATTCCAGGTAAAATGCTCGATACGGCGCAGGCTGCGGAAAGTCTGTATGCGCAGCTTGAAGCAGCGGGTATTTCCGTTCTTTTTGATGACCGAGATGAACGCGCAGGTGTCAAGTTCAATGATGCCGACCTGATCGGGTGCCCACTGCGAGTGACAGTGGGGGAACGAGGCTTGCAGGGTGGAATGGTAGAATTGAAAGCGCGTCGCGGTACGGAAAGCCAATTGATCCTCATTGCTGAGTTAGTGGAAACAATTAAATCATCCCTGTGAAAGGCAAGGTCACCGGTATTGTGATCCTGTAGAGAGAAAAAATGAAAATTCCGATGTCTTCGCCTGACCTTGACGACGCCGACCGCCAAGCCGTGATCGATGTAATCAACACTCCCATCCTAAGTCTGGGGCCAAAGGTAATCGATTTTGAGAAAGCATTTTGTGACTATACTGGTACGAAGAATGCCATTGCGGTAAATTCAGGCACTGCCGGGCTGCACCTGTGCGTGCGCGCAGCAGGAATTGGGTCGGGCGATCTGGTAATCACCACACCGTTTTCCTTTGTAGCATCCACGAACGCGCTGTTATTTGAAAACGCTGTCCCTGTTTTTGTGGATATCGATCCACTCACCGGCAACATCGATCCGGCGCAAGTAGCCCAGGCTGCAAAAGACCTGTCAATTGGTGGAAAAACTGCGGAAAAGTGGCTGCCTCGCGAGGGGCGTGGATCCGGCCAGTTAAAAGCGCTGTTGCCGGTGGATGTGTTTGGCCAGCCAGCTGCGCTGGATGAGATTATTGCCGTAGCCAATGATCATGGTTTGACTGTTATCGAAGATTCATGTGAGGCCCTGGGGGCAACCTACAAGGGAAAAAAAGCGGGCACTATTGGAGATTTTGGCATATTTGCCTTTTACCCCAATAAACAGATGACCACTGGTGAGGGCGGCTTGATCATTTGCAACGATGATAGGGCTGCCCAGTTGATGCGCGCACTGCGCAACCAGGGACGCGCACCCGGCGATACGTGGCTTTCTCACACCTACCTTGGCTATAATTACAGGCTGGATGAAATGTCGGCTGCCATGGGGATTACGCAGATCAAAAGATTGGATTCCATGCTGGTTAAAAGGGAGCAGGTTGCCGGTTGGTATGGCGAGCGCCTGGTTGAAATCCCTGGGATTGAAATCCCGCAAATTACGGCTGAGACAACCCGCATGTCATGGTTTGTATATGTCATCCGTCTCTCAAATGAGATCGATCGAACTGACCTTGCAAAAAGGCTGGAAGCGGTCGGAGTACCCATCCGCCCATATTTCCTACCGATCCATTTGCAGCCTTACATGGTGGAGCGCTTTGGGTATCGCGAACGCGATTTCCCCATTACCGAGGACCTTGGACGGCGCGGTGTGGCTGTACCTTTCAGCGGTGTGATGACAGAGGCGCAAGTGGAATATGTATGTGATGCTCTGCGTAAGGAAATTGCCGGCTGATGAACGAATTTCCACCTGACAGGCAGCGAGGACTGGCAATCCATCTGGCTTTAGCCATCGTGCTGGGCATGATAAGTCTTTTGGGAGTGTGGTTGACTTTCCAAACCCAGGTCGGGTTACTGTTCACCCTTTACGTATTGCTTTTCATTTTCACGGCGATACCGGTCCCGATCCTGGGATACCGCGCGTATGCGCTATCCCGTGCCAACTACGTGCTTGATCGTAATACACTGCGCCTGGTTTGGGGGCTGCGTATAGAGGAAATTCCCATCACAGATGTCGAATGGGTTCGTCAGGTAGCGAGCCTGCCGACCAAGATCCGTTTACCATGGTTCCGACTGCCGGGCGGCATCCTGGGGGCAAGCCGCCAGTCTGAAATTGGCAAGGTGGAATTCCTGGCTTCTGAAACAAAATACCTGGTTTTGGTCGCTACTGCCCGCCAGATCTTTGCAATATCGCCGGAGAATCCGGCTGCTTTCATCAACGCTTTTCAAAAAACGATCGAGATGGGTAGCCTGCAATCTGCCCAGGGACAGTCACAATACCCTTCTTTTGTAGTCGTGCGTGCATGGGACAGCCCGGTGGTGCGATTTTTATGGATGGCAGGCGTATTCTTGAATATTGGCCTTTTGACCTGGGTGACCGTGTTCATACCATCCCTGGTAAATGTATCCTTGGGTTTTGGCCCTAATGGTAAGTCACTTGACCCAGTTCCGGGTCAACAACTTATCTTACTTCCCATGCTTAGCTCGTTCTTATTCATCATTGGTCTGTTAACCGGGCTGTTCTTCTTTCGAAAGCCTGAACTGCGCATATTGGCATTGGCCATCTGGTTGTCCGGAACTCTTTCAGCGCTGCTGTTTTTGATTGCTGTCTTTTTCATCCTATCCACGCCATTATGATTCAGATGCAATTATTGATTGGTTTTATCCTGGCTATTACGGTTTCATATGCTGCCTACCGCCTGCGAAGCCTCAGCCGTTCAGGCGCGATAGCAGCCACGATTGTTGGAACCATAATCTTTGGGATTGGCGGCTGGCAGTGGGCTGTTTTGTTGCTGGCTTTTTTTATCTCTTCGAGTGCGCTTACGCGTGGGTTTACAAAGCGCAAAACCGGGTTGAATGAAAAATATTCAAAAGGCAGCCAGCGTGATGCAGCCCAGGTATTTGGCAATGGGGGGCTCTCTGCAATGTTTGCCGCCCTGCATTTTTCCTTTCCCGATTCTCCCTTGGTATGGCTGGCATTCGCTGCTTCACTGGCAGCAGTGAATGCTGATACCTGGGCGACAGAACTGGGTGTTCTCGACCCCAACCCTCCACGAATGATCACCAAACTCGGAAAAGTGGTGGAAAAAGGCACCTCTGGCGGAATTTCCGTGGTTGGCTCATTGGCAGCCCTGTCAGGCGCCGGGCTGATCGGGTTGCTCACCGCGATTGTCATGCCGTCACATGACTCTGTGGTTGTCGGTCTGTTGGTTACTTTGGCTGGTTTTTTGGGATCGTTATTCGACTCATTATTGGGTGCAACGGTCCAGGCTATTTATTTTTGTTCAACTTGTGGCAAGGAAACCGAACGATACCCCCTGCATACCTGCGGAACCCAGACCAGCTTGAAGCGCGGTTGGAAGTGGCTGGACAATGATATGGTTAACCTTGGATGCTCCGTTTTTGCGGTGATATTTGTTCTTCTCGTTTAATACGGTCAATTGGAGGAGATATAATAAGAGGCCCTGAAAATAAATTTCGAACGGGCCTCTTACTTTTTCTCATTCCATTGTCACTAGTGATTGTGGTCATCCCCATGCACATGACCGTGTTCACTTTCCTCATCTGATGCTTCCCGCAACCCAACGATCTTTACATCAAATTGTAATACCTTGCCGGCCAACGGATGATTAAAGTCCAAAACCACGTTTTCATCGTTGACCGAGTCGATGCGAGCGTTCATTGGGTTTCCGCTTTGATCGGTGACCGTGATCTCGACACCTACTTCCAACGGGATATTGGCGGGGAATTGTTCACGCGGTACATCGACAAATGCATCCGCATCCAGTATGCCATAACCATCTTCAGGCTGGACAATAACTTTCTTGCTTTCACCAACAGCCATTCCGTAAAGTTCCTGTTCCAAACCGGGGATGATGTTACCTGCTCCCTGCAGAAACTCGAGTGGCTCGTGACCTGTTGATGTGTCCACAACATCGCCATCTACATGTAAAGTGTAATCCATTGAGACTACCTGGCCATCCTCAACCCGCAATAGTTCGCTCATCTTCTCTCCTTCTTTTTATACCTGGCTATTGGATTTGGAGAGCCAGGAAAGCTGATTTTACTCTGGAATCAGAGATGCGAGCTTGAATCTTTGCATGGGTTTTGTGTGAGTTGGTATTTTGGCACCAGCTCGCAACCACGGGTTAATTGCTGAAAGACTCTTTACATTTTTGGAATTTTCGTATAGTCTGATCGCTAAATAAAAAACGCAGGATATAATTATCCTGATGGAATTGAATTTATGTAATTGCTGAATTGGAAAGAAAATATGTCAGAATATTACAAATTTCCGCCGAAAACCAATTACAGGCACACCGGTCCGGGAGTGGAACCGATGAGCAGGAATACCAAGAAGGGCGATAATATGATCCCGCTTATCAAGCCCTGGGTTAATTTTATTTTCAGTCTCAATGATTGGAGAAAGCAGCCGATCAAGAATATCGAAACCTTCGATTACGGCCCGAGCAAAGGGTATGACAAAAATGGAAAATTGAAATATATCTCGCTTGTTTATCCGGGCAGGAATATTGTTAAGATCGAAAGGGTTCTTATCGGCGTGGACGGTAAACTGTGGGGGGTTATCGATGGCATCCCGATGGACAGAATACCAAACACAAGCATGTACAACGCGTATGATACCCCGCATCTGATCCATCAAATATATGGGGTTAGCAGTAAAGGTACTTTTTTCCCGCTTAAAAACACTACATACGTGCCAATCCTTGGTTTAAATTGGTATATCCCAATGAAGGTTTTGGAAAAAATAAAATTTCCAAAACAGGTACAGGTCAAGGTGCTCTCGCTCAAGGTGAGAAAACTTCCCAGCACTGAGAGCCCGCAAGTTGGTAGTTTTCTCATGAATCACAAGACTCATGTGACAAAAATTGAAACCGGTAGTGGTGGAATTTGGGGTGAAACCCCTGATGGATGGATATCCCTGCGGTACCGGGATAGAAATTATACTGATTGGCAGATTTAATCACTGGTTGACAAATTAACCGGAGCATAATAAAATACACCCCGCCTTGATGCAAGAGGCAAATGTTTTCGCCGAGGTAGCTCAGCGGCAGAGCAAGCGGCTCATAATCGCTCGGTCGAGGGTCCGATTCCCTCCCTCGGCACTCAGGTGCCCAAAAACCTGCCCAGGAAGGGCAGGTTTTTTGATTTACAATCAATTCCATGGCAAACCCATACCTGATCCCGGCAGATGAGATCCGGCGCGACCATGTGTCGGTCAATTCGCGTTTTATCGCAACATTGGCGCCAGTGTTTTCCATCGAAGAAGCCCGCACCTTTATCAAACGCATTCGCCTGGAGTTTGAAGATGCCACCCACAATGTGCCGGCTTATATTATCGGCGGGGGTAATAATGTAACCGATTACTGTTCGGATGATGGCGAACCGCAAGGAACGGCAGGCCGCCCAGCCCTGGCTGTACTGCGTGGAAGCGGGTTGGGTGATGCAGTAATGGTTATCACTCGTTATTTTGGCGGCACCCTGCTTGGCACAGGCGGGTTGGTAAAGGCGTATACCGAGGCCGCGCAGCAGGTTGTTCGCGATGTGGTCCGAGCTCGTAAAATGCAGGTGGTGGTTGCCATGCTGGTCCTGCCGTATAACCTGCTTGGCCGAATCCGCAGCATGGCTGCGCATTGCGACGGCTCGATCCTGGGGGAGGATTTTGGCGCAGATGTGACCATGACATTGCGTTTTCCAACCGAGTTTTTTCCGGTTTTCCAAAAAGATTTGCGCGAATTATCTTCAGGAAATTTACAGGCAGAGATGATTGAAACAAACGAGATGCTTGTGCCGGTGCGCCAGTAGGATCGAATTCATGTTTGTATTGCATAAAAAACCAAAGGCGGCTATAATAGCGCTTCGCGGTACAAAAACCGCGGGCGGTAAGGCCTGCCGTTGTAATTATCGGGGCGTGGCGCAGCCCGGCTAGCGCGCTTGCATGGGGTGCAAGAGGCCCTGGGTTCAAATCCCAGCGCCCCGACAGAAGCCTTTTACATAGGCAAAACTACATAGCAAGAGACCTGCGGATCACAGAAAAGGAGAATTTTCTATGACCACAGGTCTCTTGCTTAGTCAGGCGATCAAGCTGTTCCTAATTGCTCGTCAGGCGGACAGCTACAGTCCGTCAACCGTCGCCCAGTACAAGTGGGCACTCGATAAGTTTGTTGCATTGGGGGATAAAAAGCTGAAGGATGTCACTACCGATGACATCCGGCTGTTCCTATCCTACCTGCAAACAGATTACAAATCGAAACGCAGCAACACCGAAAAACTTGGATCCACTTCGTTGTTCCATGCCTGGAAGGCTGTCAGGGCTTTCTACAAGTGGATCTGCCCGGAGTTTGGATTACCCAACCCATCGGCAAAGCTGCCGCAGCCGCGCTATATGTCCGCCGTCATCGTCCCTTTCAAGCAGGAGGAAGTCAAGGCGCTGATAAAAGCGTGCGACCGGACCGCTCCATCCAAAAAGTCCGAGGCGCGCAAGACATTTGCGATGAAACGCCCAACGTCAACCAGGGATCATGCCATCGTGCTGGTCCTGCTTGACACCGGCTTGCGTGTTTCGGAACTGTGCCGGCTGATGATGTCGGACTGCGATCTGCAGTCGGGTTCGCTGGTTGTGCGCCCGTTTGGAGCCGGGATGAAATCACGATCACGGGTGGTTCCGCTTGGCGGAGCTGCCCGAAAAGCGCTCGCCCTGTACGTGATTGGCCGTGAAGGCACTAGGGATGAACCGCTCTTCCAACTGGAAAAGGGCGGGGAGATGAACAAGGGCAACGTCTTGCATCTGCTTTATGCGCTGGGCGAGCGGGCCGGTATACATAACGTACACCCGCATCGTTTCAGGCACACCTTCGCGATCCAGTACCTTCGCAATGGTGGAGATTTGTTCACGCTGCAGAGGCTGCTCGGGCATACTTCGCTTGAGATGACGCGCAGGTATCTGGATTTGGCTCAAATTGACGATGAGAAGGCCCATAAGAAAGCCAGCCCGGTCGATAACTGGCGGCTGTAGAAACAAACCTGCACGGAGTTGATATATTACCCTATAACATCAGGCCCACCATCGGGGTCGGGGGGTGGACATCCCCAAATTGGATCTACAGGTGTAAATCCATCCCAACAAAGCCCAGCGTTATTGCCAGATTTTGATTTTTTGGTTGGGGTCCAGAGGGGAGCGAAGGTGCGGGTGGATGTTGGGGTGGGTGTGATCGTTGAAATTGGGGTGGGTGTGGATGTCGGCATAGGTGCTGATGTTGGCGTGCCGGTAGGTATCAGCGATGGGGTTGCAGGAGCGGTCGATGATATTGTGCTGGCGGGCGTGGGAGTGATTGTTGGGACAATGACGCCTATTTTATTCTCAACCGCAAGATAGGCAAGTTCGCCAAAAGCGAGAAGAAAGACGATGAGAATAATCGGGCGTACTTTCATGTAACCCTTTTAGATGATGAAATTCTTAAGTATCCTAAGGTTATATCACACTTCCCCGCTGTGAGAATTACCCGAAGTGTGATATTTCCGACGTCGGAAAATAATTACACGGGTATAAATTACATCAGGATCGCATAGGCAGCGACATGGTCAAAAGGTGCCAACCTAACTGCTTTCTTCAAGCTGGCTAAGTGTCTGTAGCACTTTTTCTACGTACGAAGGTGACGCGAACTCGTGTCTACCGGCTGCTAGTAACACATCGTTTATTGGAACTTGGAAAAATGCTGCTATCCGAATGCAAATTTCAACAGATGGCCGGTAGATGCCTTTAAAATACGAAGAAAGCATTGATTCCGATATACCAATAGCAAGAGCTAATTCGTGATTTTTGACCTTGTGTCCTCTAAGATGCTTGTTTATCCATGCTTGGAAATGAGCGCCACCCCTGGTTTTTCTGGGAGTTTCTAATCTCTTTTGTTCGACAGGTTTTTTGAATTTTACACTGAGAGTTTTTTCATTTCCTAATACTATTCCAGCGGCCACGTAGTCAAAATCTTTGGGCCACTTTGTATCCATATTATAAATAAGCCCGTTGAGGTTGGCTCCAGAAAGTTTTGCATCAACCAGTTTGGCCCCGCTCAGGTTGGCCCAATGCAGATCAGCATTGATCAGGTTGGCATTATGCAGGTTAGCCGCCCGAAGATCCGCCTTGGAAAGGTCCGCGCCATCTAAATCGGCCCAACTTAAATCAACAAACTGAAGATTGGTCGCATGCAAATCAGCATCGCGCAGGTTAGCTTTAATCATGTCCGCCTTGATCAAATCAGCCGCACCCAGGTTTGCATCGGACAGGTCCGCTCCACGCAGAACAGCTTCACTCAGATCAGTGTGAAACAGGATAGCCTTGCGCAGGTCGGCTCCACTAAGGTTAGCCGCATTTAAGTTTGCCCTGGTCAAATCTGCTCTGGAAAGATTAGCTACATTCAGGTCAGCCTTGTTCAAGTTAGCCCCGCTTAAGTCTGCTGATGTGAGGTTGGCGCCTTGCAGGGGAGCTTCGGATAAATCTGTATTTTGTAACTGCAGCGGACCAGGTTGAAGCAATAATTTCTTTATTTTTTTTATAGAATACTGCATTTCTGTAACAGCCTACCTTCGTATGGGATCACGAATAAGTGAGATGCATTATTGGATGGATAAAGTTAGGCGAATTGTAAAGCAATTTTTGGGGAATTTGCAACAGGCTGAACTAACACCCTTGTAAGGTGGGGGCGATTTCCGACGTCGGAAAGTGATTTATTTCCACCATGTAATGGCTCTACGGGCCAATGACCTACTTCACCCCGTTAGTCTTTTCATTAAACATCTTCCGTGCCATCTTGTATTCCTTGCTCAAATCGAAGCCAATATCCTGGCCTGGAGCAAAGAGTTTGAACGCCACGTATTCAAAGCAGACCAAATTCAACCCAGAGAAGGTGCCAGGCATACTTCGCAGTGTGTACTTTTGGGCAGGGCTGTTCGTGTCCAGTCCCCTCGTCCCAAGTATGGCGATTTCAAACCCGATCTTCTGCACCTGGTCGATGGGTAAATTGGCAAATTTCTCAAGTGCCGCAAGGCAGTCCATGACCGCATCCATTCGTTCCACACCTGGAAAATCCGAACGATAGGAATTTTACACCCTTCCCGTAGCTATTTATCGCTTTCTACTAGCCCGCTTACGGGCACAAGCCTGACTTGACCGGGCCGCGCTCACGCGTTTCTCCGGTCAAGTTGCAGGCTTTTATCCTACATGCAAATGGTAAAATATAGTTAGGTGGCTGTCTCTGAATGAACAGCGTAAAGGGTAAAATAAAAATGGTAAGAATAGCGACGAACAAAAATTTACAAGAAGCAAAGAACGAAAAAAACGATGAGTTCTACACGATCCTTTCCGATGTAGAAAGAGAGCTTAGGCACTATAAAGGACACTTCAAAGACAAAGTAGTGTTTTGTAATTGTGATGATCCAAGAGTGAGTAATTTCTTTCATTATTTTTCTTACAACTTTGAAAATTTGGGACTAAAAAAACTTATTACAACTTGCTACAAAAATCAAAATAGGGATTTATTCAGTGACCATAAATCTGAAAAGGCCATCTGGTTAGAATACAACGGAGACAAAAATGATGACAGAGTTCCCAACCCAGAAGAAATAGGGATACATCACTTAACGGGAGATGGAGATTTTCGTAGTAAAGAAAGTATTGAACTTTTAAAGCAAGCCGACATTGTTGTAACTAACCCGCCTTTTTCAAAATTCAGGGAATATGTTACGCAACTAATAAAGTATGACAAAAAGTTTTTAATTGTCGGAAACTGGAATGCAATTACATACAAGGAAGTTTTTAAGCCAATAAAGGAAGATAAATTATGGCTTGGTATAAATAGTAATCGTAATTTTTCAGGTTTCATTGTACCCAAACATTATTCTTTGCATGGTACGGAAGCCCGCATTGATGAAGATGGAAACAGAATAGTTTCCACTAATAATACTTGTTGGTTTACAAATCTTGATATTTCTAAGCGACACGAAGAACTCATTCTATTCAAAAAATATAATCCAGAAGTGTATCCAACCTACGACAATTACAACGCAATTGAAATTTCCAAAGTAGTTGATATTCCTAACGATTACAAAGGTGTCATGGGCGTTCCAATAACCTTTATTGATAAATACACTCCTGGGCAGTTTGAAATTATTGGTGCAGATTCTGAAGTTAAAGAAGGTTTATTGCCAGATATAGTAAATCCAAACTGGCATGGAAAAATTGATAGAGCCTATAATAACGGAAAGAGAATGTATGCTCGACTTTTAATAAAACTAAAGAGACCCGTAGAATGAATATAGAACTCAAAAAAATAACAGTTAGGGAATTGACTAACGGCTATCAGGATAACCAAGAAAATGGTGTTATTGGTTATGGTGGCAAGTTAGACATTCGTCCACCCTTCCAACGTGAATTTGTTTATGGAGATAAAGAACGTAAAGCCGTTATTGACACAGTTACAAAAAGTTTTCCACTAAATGTTATGTATTGGGCTGTTCGTGAACATGGAAACTTTGAAGTAATTGACGGACAACAAAGAACCATATCAATTTGTCAGTATGTAAACGGCGATTTCTCGATAAATGGTTTAGCATTTCATAACTTAACAAACGACAAACAAAAACAGATTTTCGATTATGACCTAATGGTTTACTTCTGTTCGGGTACAGATAGTGAAAAATTGGAATGGTTCGAAACAATTAATATTGCAGGGAAAGAACTCACTAACCAGGAAATACGAAATGCTGTGTATTCTGGCTCATGGATTTCTGACGCTAAAAGGTATTTTTCGAAAAATAGTCGGCCTAAAATTGGGGATGATTATTTGAGTGGTTTGGCAAACCGTCAAGAATATTTAGAAACAGCTATTAGTTGGATTTCCAAAGGCGAAATTAAAAACTATATGTCTGCCCATCAGCACGACACAAATGCTAATGAGTTGTGGATGTATTTTAGGAATGTGATTGAATGGGTTAAATTAACATTTACATCGTACCGCAAGGAAATGAAGGGCGTAAATTGGGGCAATCTGTATGATAAATTCAAAGATGAAATGTTTAATACCAAAAAGTTAGAGCAGGAAATACAAGCCCTGATGATAGATGATGACGTTACGGCCAAGAAAGGGATTTATTCGTATGTATTGACCCGTAATGAAAAACACTTAAATATTCGCGCTTTTACTGAAGGTCAAAAAAGGGCGGCATACGAAAAACATCAAGGGATCTGTGCAAAATGCGGTAAGCATTTTGAGTTAAGCGAAATGGAAGCCGACCATATTACCCCCTGGCATGAAGGTGGCAAAACATCCCCCGATAATTGCCAAATGTTGTGCAAGGAAGATAATCGAAGGAAATCTGGAATATAAATATGTCTTTACGTCCAAAAAGCCACCTAACACCGCATCCTAAGAAACCGATTTACATCGAAAAGCGTTCTTTTTCGTGGTTTTAATACCCAATCATTAACCACAAAAAAGCATCTCGAAGATGGCAATTGCCAGAAATACTCAATTGTCACCAGAACTGAATGGCACGGCTAACCAGGGTACTACAGCTTCCTAAACATGGTCGCTATGGCCTTAAAAACAAGACCTCGCGCCGCCAAAGCTAAAATCGTCACGCCTCATCCCAGAGTTCTCAGGGGGAGACCTTACGAAAAGGTCATCTCCATTGTGTTGTACGGGCTTGAGCCATTCAACCATAATCATTATACGTCTGCGCATGTTGTTGCAGAACGGTTTCTTTGGGCGAAAATGATCGTGAACGCCGATCACTTAGTAATACGTCTTATCGAAATGCAAAATGTATACTTCAATAGGATTAAACATAGAACCGCTAGGTTCGCAGCTATATTTCTATCAAGGGTAAAATTGTAGCCGAATAGGAACGCCCCCCTAAAATCTCTTGGTCGCTGGTTCGACTCCAGCCGTGCCCACTTTTAACACATCTTTAAACGCGCAACTAATCTTATCGGGGTTCATTCTATGAAAAGGCACCTCCGATCAATGTCGTGTAGAAGGAAACTTTTTTACATCGTTTATTTTGTCTGGCTAACATTTTTTATTTTTCTAGCTTTTAAATCTGTATCAGCATCAGAATTGACAGGGTGGGTACAAGTAATACTTGCTATGTTGGGGATACCTGTAATTTACGATCAACTTGTCAAGATACGAGAATCTATTAGTCAAAAGCCCGAAATTAGCTTAGGCGTTGCTAATGTGAATGATTTACCCTTATCAAATATTCGATCACTAATTGAATTGCCTTATACAACGAGTATTGGTCAAGGATATCCATGTTTTTGGCTCGTAATAAGAAATAGTGGTCAAGTAGCCGGAAGAAATATAAAAATTCATCTTGAGTACAGCACCCCCATAAAACAAAGAACTAATATTTTTTCCCCTGTTGTAAATGTTGGCAATTGGTTAAATGACAATCGTTTTACTTTCAAGAAGGTCAATAACGCTGATTTTGTTTTTATTTCTGGGCTGGACTGGGTATTACATGCAAATGACACTGACATGTTTGACTTTGCAATGACCACTAGTGTTATTAAACAAAAAAGGCCTGTTGAAATAAGAGAACGGCCTTCAATTGGTACTTATAAATTTTTATGCACTTTGTGGGCAGATGCCCTAGATAAACCAATTGTCAAAGAGTTAACAATTCATATTGTTCCATCGATTCAACCCGAAGAAGAAAGAATAAAGGTTGACTTCAATAATCAGGGTTGATGTTTCTTTTTAATTTATTAGCCAGTTCAGTAATAATTAGATCGAGATTATATTCATTCATAAAATCAGATTGTTTGCCTAGTGATGCAATTTGTTCCCTAACATTCATTTCTGAAAGAATTCCATAAACTCCATCGGTAACGCTCAAATTTGCATGCATCAAATTTTGACTAACCGCTTTTAATGCAGGTATATCTTTAGCGTTTTTGAGTGCATAAACCGCATGGCCATGCATGAATTTGTGGGGCGAATGATAAGGTAATCCGACTTTTTGAAGCCATTCCCGTAAATCTTTACCAGCCCCATAAATCAATCTACACGCCTGACTCTAACGTTATGACGCAAAATCCGCCGGGAGAACAATCCCGGCTCCCCACGCTCGTTCCTCGCTCGCGTGATTTTTTCTCCCATCCCGTCGCAATTTATCGCTAACTTCCCAGCCCGCAAGCGGTCAAGTTACAGGCATTTGGCTCGATAGAGTGTGTGGGCTGAAGCATTAAAAGCTGAAAGGTCTTCAGTTTTTCTTGCAATAAATGCCAGTTACCCTAGACAAAAAGGCAATTACGGTGTAATATTTGCAAATAATTGCCAAAAAGAGCGGTTTATTTATCCTGAAAGGGTAAACTTATGTTAATTGAATTTTCTGTCAAAAACTTTAAATCTATAAAAGAACGCCAAACATTATCAATGATGGCCACGAGTGGCGGCGAATTGCGGAACAGTAATGTAACCCAAGCCTTAGATAACAAATTGGATTTAGTGCGTGCAGCCGCGATATATGGGCCAAATGCGTCAGGTAAAACAAATTTAATAAAAGCTATGGAAACAATGCGAAGGATAGTATTGAAATCTTCACAAGGGCAACGCGGAGATGCAATTGGCGTAACTCCATACTTGTTCAATCAAGAGACTCGGTTACTTCCTTCCGAGTTTATAATAAATTTCATTTATCAAAATGTACGATATGAATATGGTTTCATAACCACGGATGAACAAATTCTAGAAGAATGGCTTTTAGCATATCCAAGAGGGAGAGCGCAAGAATGGATTAGGCGTAAATTTAATAGCGAGACTAAGAAGTTTGAGTGGGGTAGTATGGATAAATTGCTTGGCACAAAACAAGTGTTACAAGATGCAACCCGTCCTAACGCATTGTTTTTATCTACTGCCATTCAATTAAATAATGAGCAATTAAAACCAGTTTTTGATTGGTTTCGATTATATCTCCGGGCCGTCCCGGGCGATTTAGCTCCCAATTTCACATTTGAACAGTGTAGTGATAATAATTGCAAACAAGAAATTCTCCTTTTCTTACAAGTTGCTGATTTTAACATTTCCGACTTGGAAGTAAAAAGTGAATCAGTGGATTGGAAAGACATTATTGGTGATTTATTACCAGAGTCAAAAGGTGCGCTATCTATAAATCGGGATGCTAGTTCAAAGAAGAAATCTGAGATAACCAAATTCAATGTAAAAACATTTCATACAGGTGAAGAAGGTAATGTATATCAACTAAATATGAATGACGAATCCAATGGCACTCAAAAATATTTAGCTTATGCTGGCCCTTGGTTAAATGTACTAAAAAATGGTTATGTTTTAGTTGTGGACGAATTAAATAATAACCTACATCCAAATCTGGTTAAATTTATGGTTCAAATGTTTCATAACAAAACTATAAATCAAAAAAATGCGCAATTGATTTTCACTACTCACGAAACATCAATTTTGCAGCAAGAGATTTTACGTAGAGATCAAATATGGTTTACAGAAAAAGATGAATATAATGCAACCAACTTATATCCACTTAGTGATTTCAGCCCTCGGAAAAATGTGGAAAACTTAGAAAAGAATTATCTAAATGGCAGATATGGCGCTTTACCCTATATGCGGGATATAGCAAATTTGTTTAGGGGGGAAGAATGAGTTATAAAGCGCGAACGCTTAGAGACTTAGGGCGGAACAAACCAAAGCGTTCCCCTTATGACAGAGTATTAATTGTATGTGAAGGAAAAAAGACCGAACCATACTATTTTGACGCTTTGGTTAGCGAGCTAAAACTTAATACAGCAAATGTTGAAGTTGATCGAAATTCGGACTCTAGTCCCCGCAGTATTGTAGCTTATGCTAAAAAGTATTACAGTGATGACTTGAAAAAAAATGGGAGACAGGATTGTTTTGATAGAGTTTATTGCGTATTTGATAGAGATGAACATGAAACTTATCATGAAGCAATTAACTCGATTCAAACAGCAAAACCCAGTGGGGTTTTTTTTGCAATAACATCCATTCCTTGTTTCGAGCTTTGGCTGTTACTTCATTTCACCAATTCCACTAAAGCATTTGTCCGATCTGGTAATCATAGCCCAGGTCAAAATACCGAACATGAACTAAAATTTTTTTTGCCAAACTACCAGAAAGGCGACAGAACTATTTATCAACAGCTAATGGGGCCAAGAACTGATACCGCATTTAAAAACGCTAAATATGTTAATGATTCAGCTAGAGCATCTGGTTTTGAAAATCCTAGCACATCTATACCAGAACTAATTGAATATTTACGAAATATAAAAAAACCATAAGGCATAATAAAGTATAAAATCCCAGATTATCATTGATTTTTGCCCTAAAATAATCAAATAAATATTCTTCACAATAGGCTGCGAACCTAGAACCGCTAGATTCTCAGCCTTACTTCCAACAGGGGTAAAATTGTAGCCGATTAGGAATAACCCCTAAAATCTCTTGGTCGCTGGTTCGACGACAGCCGGGCCAACTTTTTTAGCAAGTTTAATTGCGCAATTAATGTTTTTCTCCATAAGGAATTCTGAATTAATTCGAGTGGGAGAATAGTAATGATCAAACTAGACTGGATTGATATATCGGGGCAAATTATCGCAGCAGTGATTGCTGGGGTGTTATTACTCATTATTTCATTCATCTATAAAAGATATTCTGAAAAAATTTCTAAGAATTGGTATTATCTGTTTTTATTTTTTATGTTTACGTGGTTGTTGTTTCAAGTATATATATTTTCGATGGGGAATTTTGGTATTACGATAACAGCTTTTAGCTTTGTTTTTACGATGATTGGATTTATTGTAACTTTATACTTCAATGCACTTTCTCATGTTCGTGTACAAGATTATATCCTAGAAGAAAAATTGAATAAAAGCTACAAAGCATTGGAAAAAGCACTTAATGAAAGAGTAGATGCGGAAATAGCATCACTAAAACTGGAAGTTCTTGAAATTGAACTAAAACAATTATTAAAAGACGCAACTGAATATAACGAAAATAAAATTTATACAAGCGCTATTGAAAGTTGTTCCAAAATCCTTCAAAGCGCTCGGCCAAACTCTTATCTATTTTCTTCGGCAGTAGATATCGTCAAAGAAGCCTTGGGTAATATGATAAATATAAATGAAAAGTGGAGTACCTACCGTATTAGCGAATTAAAAATAGGGTTAGACCGAGCGCCTAAGGATGGGAAATTGGAAGTAGCAGTAAAAACAATAACGAACCTATTAGAAAAGCTATGACGACATCTGATATTCTAATAGCTAAATTAAGTGATCTGACGGTCACTCTGGCAACTGAGTGACCGTCAACTTATTAGTTTGATCTCCCTTTCCGACGTCGGAAAGTAATTTAGGCATAGTCTTCGAAACGGGCGTGAAAAACCTGACCATACTCCGTAGTTCCCTGGTGGGTCACCATAACCTTCAGGTTGCCCGGAGCGAGTTCATGCCGGCGTAAGAGTTCAGCCTGTGTCTCGCGGTCGAAACCTGTGCCAACGGAACCAACTGGCTTCCCTTGAAGATCCTTGATCTCCATCGCCCCAAACAGCCGGCCGGCGCCCGTGGTATCGGTGAAACCGGTGACGATGTACTCATTCGTTTCCAAATACTTGGTGCGCACGATGCGGTCGGAGCGCTGTTTGCCGGGCGTGTAGGTCATGTTGGGGTCGAACCAGATCTCCCCTTCGCGCCCTTCTGCTTGCTGCGAGTGAACCAGCGCGCGTTTCTCAAGGGTTGTGCGGAAGGTCTCGGCTTGCTCGAACTTCCCTGGGGCGAGTTCGGTAAGATTGCGCGCGATAGCGTTGCCGAACAGGATGCGGACGGCATAGGTGTCGTCGCGTAGATCGCGGTGGTTGGTATACAGGGCAAAGAAGGGCATGAACACGCCCCGTGGAGTGACCGTTCCCACGCCGGCCTCGATGTTGACCGAAGCGGCCTGCGCGCCGGTACGATGCTCGCCCCCGTTGTAGTCCAGGTAGTACAGCTCGCCTTCGAGGATAAAAGCTCCGCGTTGGGCGGCTTGCATCAGCGCATTGTGAGCGTCGATATCCCAAGCGCCTTTCAGCTTGGTGGAGCGGGACTGGTAGAACACCTCATCCGGCGTGGCGAAGACCACGTACTTGTTGCCGTCGCGCTTACGCTGGCCCCAGTAGTTCGGGCTGTTGACGTAGTAGTCGCGGTTGCCGGCAGCGTCAGATGGCTGCATCGTGACGATCGATCCTGGCTGGCAGTTCTTAGGGAACCACTCGACCATCGCGGCGCTGTGAGCGGAAGTCATCGGCGGTGCGCTGTCGGGAGCCACGTTTCCGACGTCGGAAATTGCGACGTTCTCAAGCTGGGCAGCCCGCTGCCAGAAGACAACCGCCATCTCGTGGCAGCCCATCTCGTCAGCCTGGCAGGCCATGGCGATTGCCTTGGGTGCGCCCATCGTCTTTCCGTACATATTCAGGTACTGGATACCACCCTGGCGGCCCAATAGGTGCAGGCCCAGCGGCAGGACACGGCTGTTCCAGCGCTCTACCGCATCCACTCCGGGCGTCTTCTTGCGTTTATTTGTTGCGTAATCTTGCAGGTTCATGAATTCTCCTTGTGTACAATATTTACCCACGTGTTTGCCGTAAGGTTTTTGGCTTATCAAAAGCGACCCGTCATGAAGACCGGGTCGCTATGAATACTCTTAAGAATTTCTTTCCGACGTCGGAAACTAAAGCTTCCAGGTCGTGTAATAGATACCGCGTGGGTAAGCTGCGCTGTAATAGCGCAGGCAGATCCAGCGGGGCGAGCCATCCAGGCTGATCCTGCCCCATAGGCCGCCCTTGCCCACCTTGAGCTCGTAAACGGTGACAAAAACGCCGGGCATCAGTGAGCCAACAACCGGATGGTTGGTGCCGGCATCCTGGCGGATATTCAATAAGTGGGTGGTGACCACTGCTTTTGGCAGGGTCAATGGCACCAGTTGATCAAGCGGGATGTACCTGGTCCCGATCACCGGCCAGCGGCCCAGCAAGCCCGCCCCCGATGGTTCGGACAGCTGGTTTTTGGCATTA
>Ga0172368_10002026_pt1 | contig 26587 bp, 25 predicted proteins | sample Lak11m_FD_114540 | JGI IMG/M metagenome (GOLD analysis project Ga0172368, IMG submission 114540) | Freshwater microbial communities from Kabuno Bay, South-Kivu, Congo - kab_022012_11m | ecosystem: Environmental > Aquatic > Freshwater > Lake | place: Democratic Republic of the Congo: South-Kivu...
AACATTGGCGCGTCGCATCTGGAATATTTGAAGAATCATTCCGGCGTTTTAAAAGAAAAAATTGCTTTATTCGACTCCGTATCTTCAAATGGATTAGTTTTTGTTAATGCAGATGATCCAAGGCTTTGCAGCTTAGCGGAAAAATATAAAAGTCTTACTTATGGTTTTTCGGTGCAAGCTCAGTGCAGAGCAGTTGAGAAGGGAATTACTTCTGACGGTAAAGCGAAAATAGATATTCAACTCGGAAGAACGAAATTATCATTTTCATCTCCGTTATTAGGAACCCATAATGCGAAAAATATAGTTGCCGCTGTAGTCGTCGCATCAAAAATGGGTTTGACGAAATCCGAACTTCTAACAGGAATAAAAAAAATCGTTCCGGTAAAGCAGAGATTGAATCCCAAAGTTATTAATCAGACATTACTTATAGATGACACTTACAATGCTAATCCGCAATCGATGAAAAGCGCAATCGAAACCCTCTCCGGTGTTCCGGGTTACGGAAAGAAGATTGCAGTGCTTGGAGATATGTTTGAACTTGGAGAGCATGCAAAAAAAGAGCACGTGCGATTAAGTTCGCTCCTTAAAAAAAATAAGATCGATGAAGTTTATCTCATCGGGAAACAAATGAAAAGTTGTGCTGTGAAATTGAAAGAGAGAAAAGTAGTATCGAAGTATTTTGCAAAGAGGGAACAGTTGGATTTATTTTTGTCTAAGGGTGAATTCAGCAATGCTGCAGTGCTGGTAAAGGGTTCGAGGGGAATGAAAATGGAAGAGTTTGTAACCATAATTGAAAGAAAGATTCGGTCGTAATGCTGTATTATCTTTTTGAATATATCAATAAGGTTTTCAATCCGCCCGGATTTGACATATTCAGATTTTTAACTTTTAGAAGCGCGCTCGCGGCTATTTCTGCGTTACTTTTGTCGCTACTCTTTGCTCCAAGCATCATAAAAATCTTACAGAAAAAACAAATCGGCGAAGCAAAAAAAGCAGACGGTCCGAAGAATCATTGGTCAAAAGCCGGAACACCGACGATGGGGGGGATCATAATTATTTCTTCGATCGTGATTCCTGTTTTATTGTGGAGCGACATTAAAAGTGTCTACATCATTTTAATTCTTGCGGGAACGGTTTGGTTGAGTTTAGTCGGATTCTTAGACGATTATTTGAAAGTGGTAAAAAAACTTCCGAACGGATTAATTGCACGCTACAAGCTGCTTGGTCAAGTTATAATTGGTTTGGTAGTTGGAGTTGTAATTTGGTACTCTCCGGTCTTCGCCGGAAATAATACGTTGACTACCATCCCATTCGTTAAAGATATGAATCTCGATTTTTCTTACTTCTACATTCCGGTGGTAATTTTTATTATCACCGCAACGTCAAATGCCGTGAATCTAACGGACGGATTAGATGGCCTGGCTATTGGAAACATTATGATCGTTATGATCGCGTTAGCAATCATCAGTTATGTTAGCGGAAACGTGAAGTACGCCGATTACCTGAACATCGTTTATTTACGCGGTTCCGGTGAACTTACCGTTTTTGTCGCGGCGGTTATTGGCGCTTCGCTCGGATTTCTGTGGTACAATTTTTATCCGGCGCAAGTTTTTATGGGAGATACCGGCTCTTTGGCACTTGGCGGTGCGCTCGGCATTCTGGTGGTCTTAATAAAAAAAGAATTACTCCTTCCCATTCTCGGCGGAATATTTTTTATGGAAACCGTTTCGGTGATTATCCAACGAGTTTACTTCAAGTATACGAAGAAAAGATCAGGCGTAGGAAAAAGAATTTTCAAAATGGCACCCATTCACCATCACTTTGAGATGGTTGGATGGCCGGAGCCCAAAATAGTTATTCGCTTTTATATCATTGCGATCATTTTAGCAATCATCAGTTTAACGTCGTTCAAGATTAGATAATATGAATATCGAAAAGAAAAAAATTACGATACTCGGCGCGGAACGGAGCGGTAAGGCAGCGGCGTTGCTCATTAAACGTCTTGGCGGAATACCGTTTGTTAGCGACATGGCGGATGAGAAAAAAATATCGAAGACACTGAGTGAACTTGACGCTGTCGGAATTGCATACGAAACCGGTGAGCACTCATCCAAAGTATTTGAATGTGATTTTATAGTGATTAGTCCGGGCGTTCCCACGAACTCGAAAGTTGTTCGTGCAGCTGTCGAAAAAAATATTCCGATCTTAAGCGAGCTTGAATTTTCTTCCAGATTTTGTAAAGGGAAAATTATCGCGATAACCGGAACAAACGGGAAGACTACCACTACATCATTAATGCATCATGTGTTAACAACATGCGGAAGAAAATCATATGCGGCTGGGAATATCGGCTCCGCATTTTCAGAAATTGTCCTTGATGTGAAGGAAGATGAATTCGTCTCGCTTGAAGTTTCAAGTTTCCAGCTCGATTTTAATCAATCTTTTTCTCCTTTCGTTTCGATGATCTTGAATATTACTCCGGACCATATGAACCGCTACGACAATAGCCTTGGGAAATATGCGGAAGCAAAATATTCAATTTATAAACATCAAAAAGAAGAAGATGTTTTTATTAAGAATGGTGACGACGAAATATTGAATACAGCGGATCATCTCACCAAAGCTCAAGTTTTTGATTTTTCGCTTACGAAAGCAATGCAAAACGGAGCATCGGTCGAGCATGGAAAAATTTCTTTTAAGAAAAACGGGGAAGAGATTTTTTCATGCTCAACAACTGATATATCACTTCCCGGCGAACATAACCGTGCAAACGCGATGGCAGTAATTGTTGCCTCAAACATAATCGGCCTTCCCCATGATAAAATTGTTGATGGGCTTCGTTCGTTTAAAGGTGTTGAGCATCGCTTGGAATTTGTGAAAGAAATAAACGGGGTAAAGTACATCAACGATTCTAAAGCAACGAATGTCGACTCCGTTTGGTATGCTCTAAAATCTTTTGAAGAGCCGCTCTTCCTAATTTTAGGCGGTCAGGATAAGGGAAACAATTACGATCAGATTAAGGATTTGGTCAAAGCAAAAGTGAAAAAAATCTACGCTCTTGGTTCCTCAGCGGAAATTGTTTTTAAATATTTCCACTCACATGTAAAAGTGGAAATCAAAGATTCTATGCACGCGGCGGTGAATGCCGCAAATCAAGAAACACGCGAAGGTGATATCGTTCTGCTTTCACCTGCGTGCGCAAGTTTTGATAAGTTTGAGAATTATGAACACCGCGGAAAAGTTTTTAAGCAGGCAGTGGAGGAATTACAACGATGAAGCGTTTGCCAGTTTTCCTTTACTTCGGTTCATTCATTCTCATCCTTTTTGGTTTATACCTGGTAATGAGTGCGAGCGCAACATACAGCGGTTATAAATTTGATGATCAGTTCCACATGTTCAATAGTCATCTTTTCAAAGCGTTTCTCGGTATAACAATTATGACGCTTACGGCGTTCTTCCCCTACGAATCATTTAAGAAGTACTCAAAATATATTTTGGTTCTTACGATCGTTCTGTTGGTTATGACCTTATTTGTCGGAATGAAAATGAAAGGCGCACACCGCTGGATTGGATTCGGCGGTTTAAGTTTTCAACCGGCTGATATCGCAAAGATTGTATTGTTCATGCATCTGGCGGCTCTTCTTGAAGAGAAAGGGGACCTGATTCGAGATTTTAAACAAGGATTAAAATATCCGCTCATCTGGATTTTTGTTACTGCGGGATTAATTTTTGTGCAGCCAAACGTAAGCAGTGGTGTTCTTCTCTTAGTTACAAGTTTTCTGATTTTGTTTGTCGGTAAAGCAAGAATTAAACACCTCGTTGGCTCACTTTTCGTCGCCGGTTCAACAGTAGCGGCAATCGCTTTGTTGTTCCATCATTCACGCGAACGCATCTTCACGTTTATCGAAAGTATTAAGGGCGGGGGAGCCATTAATGATCAGGTGCGGCAAGCTATCGTTGGCCTTGCAACCGGGCATTGGATCGGTGTTGGATTTGGGCACAGCAATCAAAGAAATTTATTTTTGCCCGAAGCCTACGGCGATTTCATCTTTGCTATTCTTGGTGAAGAAACCGGATTTGTCGGAGTATTAGTGGTGCTTATTGTTTATCTCATTCTCTTTTTTATCGGTATTGTAATTGCTAAAAACGCGAAAGATCCTTTTGGACAATATTTAGGATTTGCCATTTCATTTTCGTTTATCATTTACGCGTTCATTAACGCTTCGGTCGCTTCGGGATTGTTACCCACAACAGGATTGCCGTTTCCATTTTTAAGTTATGGCGGTACGTCGCTGATGATACTTTGTTTATCGATTGGAATTTTAATTAACATCGGAATTAACGGAGCAAAAGCCAAAGAAGAATTACCGGAAAATCAAGAGGCGGTTACAGCTTGAGTAAAACAACTCCATATCGATTTTTATTTGCCGGTGGCGGAACGGGAGGACATTTGTTCCCGGCGGTTGCCGTTGCAGAAAAAATTCGTTTGGCAAAACCGGATGCGCAAATATTGTTCATCGGAACAAAATCAAAAATCGAAGGAAGGGTTGTTCCGCAGCTTGGATTTCAATTTAAACCGATTTGGATAAAAGGATTTGCGAGAAAACTTTCTGCAGAAAATTTGTTGTTCCCGGTAAAGTTAGTTGTAAGCATCGTGCAGTCACTTGTTTATTGTTTGGTATTCCGCCCAAAGGTAGCCGTCGGTTCAGGCGGGTATGTTGCGGGTCCGGCGCTGTTTGCGGCAAATTTACTCGGAGCAAAAATAATGCTGCTTGAACAGAACAGTTTTCCCGGAGTGACTACAAAAATTCTTGAACGATACGCTTCGCAAATACACTTGAGCTATGAGAGTTCAATAAAATATTTTAAGAGAAACAAGCCGATGTTCGTTACCGGAAATCCGGTTCGTAATGTTGAGAATTTGGTGAACCGCGAAGAAGCTTTGAGAAAACTCAATTTATCTCCTGAAAAAAAAACATTATTGGTTTTAGGTGGTAGTCTTGGAGCAAAAAAAATTAATGAAACGATAGCTGATTTATTGCCCACGTTATTGAACAATGGATTTCAAATTATCTGGCAAACCGGTTCTTTATACTTTGAACGATTTAGCTCGTTGCAAAATGAGCATTGCAAGATTTCCGCTTTTATCGAAGACATGCAACTTGTGTACGCTGCTTGTGACGCTGTTGTATCAAGGGCAGGAGCAACAACCTTGGCGGAGATAACAACATATGGTTTATCTTCAATTTTAATTCCTTCGCCTAATGTTGCCGAGAATCATCAATATTTTAACGCGAAGTCGTTGGCAGATGAGAATGCTGCAATTTTGATAGAAGAAAAAAATCTTTCGAAAGAATTTATGAATGCACTTGTTACTCTTTTAACCGATGACGGAAAAAGAAACGAGATAAGCAAGGCAGCAAAAAAAATCGGAAAACCGAATGCTGCTCAAGAAATTTCAACCCAAGCCATACTTCTGGCGGAAAGTTAACGAAACAGAAAACGATGTTTAAGAATATTAAAAAAGTTCACTTTGTTGGTATCGGTGGAATCGGAATGAGCGGAATTGCAGAAATACTTTTAAATCAAGGATTTGAAATTTCCGGTTCCGACAAATCATTTTCTGAGGTGACCAATAGATTGCAAGAATTGGGAATCAAGGTTTCGCAAGGACATGCTGCTGAAAATGTACAAGACGCGGACGTGTTGGTCTATTCATCAGCGGTTTCGATTGATAATCCGGAAGTTAAAGCAGCAATTGAACGTAAAATTCCTGTAATCAAACGAGCGGAAATGCTTGCCGAATGTATGAGAATGAAATACGGCATCGGTATCGCCGGAACGCACGGAAAAACAACCACTACTTCAATGGTAGGGCTTGTATTAACTGCCGGCCAAATCGATCCCACCATCATCGTCGGTGGCAAGTTGAGCGGGCTTGGCGGTACAAATGCGAGATTAGGTAATGGTGAGTTTATTGTAGTAGAAGCTGATGAATTCGATAGAACATTCTTAAAGTTAACACCAACCATTGCGGCAATTACAACTCTTGAAAAAGAGCATCTTGATACATACAAAGATTTGGAGGACATTAAAGAGGCTTTCATTTCATTTGCAAACAAAGTTCCGTTTTACGGATTTGTGGTTTTGTGTCTGGACGAACCGGCTTTGCAGGATATTTTACCGAGTATCAACAAAAAAGTGATTACGTACGGCACTACTTCTCAAGCAGATGTAAGAGCTGTCTCAATAAGACACTCAGAATTTCAGAGTGTTTATACGGTGGTGTATAAAGAAAAAGAACTTGGCGAGATTACATTAAGCAATCCGGGTCTCCATTATGTAAAAAACTCACTTGTGGCTGTTATCATTGGTATCGAACTTGGGTTGCCTTTCGCTGTAATCAAAGTAGCGCTTGAATCGTTCACAGGGGTCTATCGCCGGTTTGAAATTAAGTATAATAAGGAACTATTGGTGCTTGACGACTACGGACATCATCCAACAGAAACGTCCGCAACATTAGCGGGAATTCGTTCCGGTTGGAATAGAAGACTTGTTGCTGTTTTCCAGCCTCATCTTTATTCAAGAACGAGAGATTTTTATCAAGAATTTGGCCGCTCATTTTTGAATTCAGATGTTTTTATTTGCACCGATGTCTATCCGGCTCGTGAAGAAGCGATCGAAGGAATTTCAGGAGCATTAATTGCTGATGTCGCTAAGAAATTCGGACATAAGAATGTCTATTACATTCCCGACAAAAATGATATCCCAAAATTTTTGAATGAGATCAAAAAAGATGGAGATATCATTGTAACATTGGGAGCAGGAGACATTTGGAAATTCGGTGAAGTGTTTGTTAAATCTTTACAAGGTTAATTTTTTTTAATAATGAACAAAATTGTTAGCATAACGTTGTTTTCATTCTTAACTTTACTTTTAATATTGTTTGCTTTCTCTGCATCACAAAAAGTTAAAGGCGAAGCGCTGCGGCATATTGATTTGCAAGGGTGCAATCTCCTTTCGAAGGCGGAATATTTCACCTTTGCCGGTATCAAATCAGATGAGGATTTGAAATATTTTACCCTCGCTACTCTTCGCGAAAAATTTTTGCAACATCCGTACATAAAAAATGTTGCAGTTGTAGAGGATGCCGACAACAACGCACTCGTTACCTTGTATGAAAAAACATTTGCAGCGACAGCAGTCATAAAAGACAAACTTTTTTTAGTTACCGCTAAAAAAGAATTTCTTCCGCTTCTTGCAAATACAAAAGTTGTTGATTTTCCGGTGCTTACCAATTTGCCCCGGAATGAAGGATTGAAAGAATTGCAGAATTCCACTGAAACAGAAAATGCCTTTTCGATTATTCGGTTTGCGAAAAAGTTAGATAACATTTTTTGCAGCTCCATTTCGGAAATTAATCTAAGAGAAAGCGGGGATATCGTGCTAACGATGAATCATGCAAACGCGGTGGTCTTGATAGGGAAACAACAGTTAGAAGAGAAAATTTATTCATTGAATGAGTTAATGAAACAAGTAGGAAATAAAGTAGCAGTCACTTCGGCCAATTATATCGATTTACGATACACCGGTAATATTTTTGTCGGTACAAACGGGAATACGGGAATTTAAGTGAAGAAGCAGATTGTTGCCGGATTAGATTTAGGAACAACAAAAGTTTGCGCTGTATTAGCGGAAAAAACCGAGGAAAATAAATTTAGAATTCTCGGATTCGGAGTAGCGCCTTCCGAAGGATTGCACCGTGGATTAGTCGCAAATATTTCCAAAACTGCCGAAGCAATTAATTCGGCTGTTTTGGTTGCTTCGAATAAAGCGGGTTTAAAATTTCCGGCGGTAAATGTTGGCGTTGCCGGAGAACATATTACCAGTATGCGTCACAGAAATTATGTGACTATTACCAACGAAGAGCATGAAATTACTAAAGAGGATTTGAATAGATTGGAAGCCGATGTTCGAACAATTCGAATTCCTTCCGACAGACAAATCCTGCACATCATTCCTGAAGAATTTTTTGTTGATTATCAAAATGGAATTGAAAATCCGATAGGAATGTCGGGTACACGTTTGGAAGCTACAAATCACGTTGTGCTCGCTTCAATACCGGCAATTCAAAATATTCGTAAATCGGTAGAACGGGCAGGCTTACAAATTCAACAGCTTATCCTTCAACCCATTGCATCAAGTTCATCCGTGCTGGATGAAAGCGAAAAAGACTTGGGTGTGCTGCTTATTGATATCGGCGGCGGAACAACCGATATCGCAGTCATTCATCGAAAAGCTATTAAACATTCTAAAGTGTTTGGTGTTGCCGGATATCAGGTAACCAACGATATACGGGAAACATTAGGCGTTGTAACTGAAGAAGCTGAAGCATTGAAACGCCAATTTGGTTATGCTACAGAAACCGCTATCATTAAAGAAGAACAAATTTTAATAAAAGGTGTCGGAGCAAGAGGGAATACTCGAATCCCCATCAGTTTGCTGACGCAAATTATCAGTTTAAGAATGAGAGAATTATTCACTCTTATCGATCACGAAATAAAGAATGCAGGGTTTAAAAATAAAATCAAAGCCGGGATCGTTCTTACCGGCGGCGGTTCACTTCTCCGAGGTGCCACAGAATTAGCCGAAGAAGTGTTTGGTTTACCAGCGCGTGTCGGTGTTCCCCTTGAGCATGCGACCGGAGGATTATCGGAGATTGAGAAACCTGAATTTGCTACAGTTGCCGGACTTGTATGCGGCATTCCCGGCAGCCAAATTGAAACTATTGAGGTTATCGAAAAAGAAACCAAGAAGAAAAAAAGTAAACTGAAAGAATCTTGGAATAACCTTTTACATTTTTTTGAAGAATTATAAATAACAATGGAGCTATCAAATGCCTAATTTCGCTACAATCGATCGTTCAAGAACAAACGGTGCATCCCTTAAAGTTGTTGGGGTTGGCGGCGGTGGATGTAACGCCGTGAGCTCGATGATTAAAAGAGGACTCAACGGTGTTGAATATGTTGCTGTGAATACGGATGCTCAGGTTCTCGAAAGCAACGAAGCACAGTACAAAGTGCAAATTGGAAATAAGATGACCAAAGGTCTCGGTGCGGGAGCTGATCCCAATGTTGGAAGAAAAGCAGCTGAGGAAGATAGAGAAAAAATTGCCGATGTGCTGAGCGGTTCCGATATGGTTTTTGTTACCTCAGGCATGGGAGGCGGAACCGGAACAGGTGCAGCACCTGTTGTCGCTTCAATTGCCAAGAGTCTTGGTGCATTGGTCGTGGCTATTGTTACCAAACCTTTCCGCTGGGAAGGAAAGCAAAGAATGTTGAATGCTGAATCAGGTATTCAAGAATTAAAACAATTCGTTGATAGTTTAATTGTTATTCCAAATGACCGGCTCATTTCAATTATCGACAGAAACACAAACGCCTTCACAGCATTCGATAAACCAAACGAACTGTTGTACGAAGCCACTCGCGGTATTGCTGATATCATTACCGTGGAAGGATTGATTAACGTCGACTTCGCCGATGTTCGTTCCGTTATGAATCAGAGCGGTATTGCCATTATGGGGTGCGGTATTGCCAGTGGAGAAAATCGCGCGGTTGAAGCCGCTCAAAAAGCAATTTCAAGTCCGCTCCTTGACGGTATCAGCATTAAAGGAGCAAAAAGTGTTCTGCTTAATGTTACCGGCTCAAGTAATCTTACAATGCAGGAAATTTATGACGGTAATAATGTCATTTTCGACGCTACCGGTGCAGAATGTAATATGATCTTCGGTTGCGTGCAGAAGGAATCGATGAATGATTATGTTTCGTACACCGTTATTGCCACCGGATTTGATGAAGCAAAAAAATCATTCGGAAGTAATAAATCATCATCCTTTTTCCCAAGTGAAGAGAAAAGTAAAAAACATGAACCGGCTCCCAGAAGTTTTCTTTTTAACTTCGATGATATGAAGAATGAGAATCTTGATGAACCCACCATCGCAAGAGTAAATATTAAATCGCCTTCAGCCAGTTTGCCGGTTGATGAAGAACCGGTTACTCCGGGATTCATGTTTGATCGATTTAAGAATGTTAGAATGGACGAAGTGGAAAAAGAGAAGGATAAAAAACAGTCATCAGATGAAGATGAAGACGAAAGCTCGAGCTTTCTCCGCATGATCATGGACTAAACGGACGAGGATCTTCCTGGCGGAACGTTTATTCATCTATATATTTTGATTCGACGTAGATATTTTCTTCAGCATCTACCTCAACAATAATTCTGTTGGGTCTGCAGCAAATTCTACAATCCTCAACAAAATCCTGTTTCCCGTTGATGGTTAAATCTACATCAACCGTGTTATGAATACCGCAGTACTGGCACACCCAAACTAAATCTTCTTCGACTTGCATGCTATAACCTTTCACCTTAAAATTAATTATTCCTTGGTGGGAACTTGTAGAACTTTTCCGTAAATGTCAATTGCAACTTTTTTCGGTCACGCTACCCATAACAATAAGAGTGAGAAGTAGCTATATTTATAAGTATGATTTTTTGATTTATGAAGAAGCAGACAAAAGAACAAATAGCAGAGGCCGCACAGATTATCCGGAATGGGGGTCTTGTTGCGTTTCCAACAGAAACAGTCTACGGACTTGGGGCCGATGGTTTGAACCCGCTTGCGGTTGCAAAAATTTTTGAAGTAAAAAACCGCCCTACATTTAATCCTCTTATACTGCACATTGAAGATGATGCACGGTTACAGACGATTGCCACATTACCAAACAAAAAAGTATTTGATTTAATTGAAGAATTTTGGCCGGGACCTTTAACACTTGTTCTTCCGAAAAAAAACATCGTCCCGGAAATTGTGACGGCTGGTTTACAGACAGTTGCTGTTCGCATGCCGGACAATGCTATTGCACTTGAATTAATCAAATCAGCTTCAACACCAATAGCGGCACCAAGCGCAAATCTATTTGGTCAATTAAGCCCAACAAGAGCTCAGCACGTAAGCAAACAGTTGGGAGAAAAAATTGATATGATTCTTGATGGTGGAAATTGCACGGTTGGAATTGAATCTACAATTCTTTTAATTGAAGAAGAAGAGATAAGTCTTCTTAGACCGGGAGGAACTCCGCTTGAATCAATAATTGAAGTTGTGGGGGAAGTAAAACCTTTTCGAAAGACTGGTGATATCCCAAATTCGCCCGGGCAATTACCATTTCATTATTCACCAACTACGCCAATTCATCTTCTCACGCTTGAAAATATTGAAAAGACAAAAAAACAAAAAGTGGGTGCAATTTTCTTAAGCGGCAATTATTCCAAATTTAAGTTTACGAAAGAGATAATACTTTCGAGATCAGCCTCACTCAGTGAAGCTGCAGCAAATCTTTTTTCTACTCTTCACAAACTGGATGATTTACAATTGGATTCCATTCTTATTGAACCGTTTCCTGAAGTTGGTTTGGGAGTTGCTCTTATGGATCGGATTAAGAAAGCAATAGCGAAGTATGAGACTGATTAATCTTTTGAGAACATACTTTTGAGTTCTGCGCGGTTTATCTTTCCAAGAGCGGTTTTGGGAAATTCCTCAACTCTAATAAAGAGTTTTGGCGTTTTAAATCCTGGTAATCTTTGCTTCAAATATGCTTTGAGATTATCTTCATCAACCGATGAACCTAATCCAGCCGAGTAGACAACACAAATCTTCTCTCCCCATTCATTATCGGGTATACCGATTACACAAACTTCATCAATTCCCGGGTAGTTCAATATTTCATTTTCAATTTCGATGGGGGAGACATTTTCCCCTCCGGTTACGATTAAGTCTGTTCTTCTGTTCTTAAGAAATAAATATCCTTCAGCATCAAGGTAACCAAAGTCGCCGGTGCAATAATGGTCTTTATGAAAAACCTTTTCCGTTGCCATTGTATTATGAAGATAATTTTTGATGACGGCATCGCTTTTAACAATTATTTCCCCCGTTTGTCCGGCGGTCATTTCTCGTTTTTCTTCATCGACTATTTTGACTAACACAGAAGAAAACGCTTTACCAACCGAAGCGGTTTTCTTTTTTAATTCTGAAGGAAGAAGAGCGGTAAAAAATGCTGAGGTCTCTGTTGAACCGTACACTTTATAAATTTCCCATCCGAGTTTAAAAGCTTTTAAAAGAATTTCATCGTTTGCGAATCCGCCACCGATGAGAACCGCACGAAGTTCCGGGTTAGGCGAAACATGATTATCAACTAACCTTTTCAGCTGCGTCGGGACAAGCGAAATAAGCGTTGGCCGCAGGTTGTGCATTTGCGCGGTTAGAATTTGTAGCTCTGTTGATTCCGGTAAAATTAACGCTGAGCCGGCCAGCAACGACCTTGCAATCAAAGAAAATCCACCTATATGATACAAAGGAAGATTAAGATACCACGAGTCATTTTCATTGTACCGGAAAATTTCCCTGCCGGAATGAAAAGCAGAAAAAAGATTTCGAAAAGTTAAAACTACCTCTTTCGGGTTTGCCGTTGTCCCGGAAGTAAAAAGTACAACAGCCTCATCAATCTGTTTTTTTTGTTTACTTTGTTTCATGTTCGCTTTACTTGCTGAGATCAACTTGGAGAGTAAAGGAAGTTTTTTTACTATCGCTTTTTGACAAATGAGATGCGGTGCCTCCACCAAAGTTAATTGTCCTTCCAGTTGTTTTTCTGTCAAATGGTGATTTACCACTACCGGAACTGCACCGATTTTCCACAACGCGAGGAGGTAAATAATGGTATCGAAAGGATTCTCTGTAAGGAGCGGAACATAATTTCCTTCACGTATTCCTTCACTTATAAATTTATCAATTAGTGAAGAACAGAATTTTTCAACTTCTTCGTACGAAAAATTCACATACTCATTTCTCATTTGAAAATCAGCTAAGGAAATAATTCCCGGAATTTCTGAATTATGGAGAAGTGATTGGTGAACCGTAAGGAAGCGTTGATTGGCGAAGGTGGAGAATGATTTTAGAAAAGGAGTTTTGAACTCCGATGCGCTCATAAAATAAAACCCAGCGAAAAAAGTATTCCATAAATAGCTGAAAATTTTGCGGTAAGCTCCAGTGTTGTATTCAATTTTATCCCTTCCTCATTAAACATGGAAACGATTAACTTATATGCGAGAGGAAATGTTAGATACGGAAGAAATATCCATGGTTTGGCAAAGTACTTCACATAAATAAGAAGGGGGATAAGGAATGATGCAACTAATAACATTAAATACTCATACTTAGAAAATGTCTTTCCAAATTTTACCGCCAAAGTATTTTTCCCGGCTGCTCTATCTTGTTCCAAATCTCTATGATTATTTACTACAAGAATGTTGGTTATTAATGCGCCTACAGGAAACGCGGCTATAAAGGCGACAACGGAGATTTCATTGGTATTTACAAAAAAGGTTCCGACTGTTCCAACGAACCCGAAAAAAAGAAAAACAAAAATTTCTCCCAGTCCGTGGTATGCTAAAGGATAAGGACCGGCCGTATAAGCTAAAGATGCAAGGATAGAGAGGATTCCTATGGTCAGAATAAATGTTCCTCCGAGATAAACGAGATACAACCCTAACAAAAACGCGGCTCCAAAATTGAACGCGATGGCAATTTTCATTTGCAGTGGCGTGACTAGTCTTTCATTCAATACGCGTAAAGGACCAATTCTTTTCTCGGTATCCGCACCTTTCAAGAAATCGTATAAGTCATTGGTAAAGTTAGCTCCTACTTGAAAAAGAATTGAACAGAGCAGCGCAACCATTGAGGCGAAAAGATTCAATTTACCTTCTGCAAATGCTAATGAAGCACCGACAATCACCGGGACGAATGCAGCAAAAAGCGTTTTCGGCCTGCTTGCGAGAAACCAAATTTCAAAGCGTGAATACTTCCGTGTTTTCATTAAGGCAGCTTCGGAAATTTGTTGAATTTCGGTTTTCGTTTTTCCAGATATGCTTTTTTCCCTTCCTGGGCTTCTTCGGTCATGTAATAGAGAAGCGTAGCATTTCCGGCGAGCTCTTGAATTCCCTGTTGACCGTCAAGTTCGGCATTGAAAGCAGATTTTAATAATCGTAAAGAGAGGGGACTCATTTGTAAAATTTCTTTTGCCCATTGAATACCTTCAGCTTCAAGCTGTTCAACCGGAACAACCTTATTTACCAATCCCATTTCAAAAGCTTCCGAGGCGTTATATTGCCGGCACAAATACCAGATCTCACGCGCCCGCTTCTGCCCCACAAGTCTGGCTAAATAACTTGCTCCAAAACCGCCGTCAAAGCTGCCGACCTTGGGCCCGGTTTGTCCAAAGATTGCATTCTCAGCCGCGATGGTAAGGTCACAAACAACATGTAGTACATGCCCGCCGCCTATTGCGTATCCTGCTACCAAAGCAAGTACCGGTTTGGGAATACTTCTAATTAATTTTTGGAGGTCTAATACGTTCAACCGGGGAACACCATCTCCGCCAACATATCCTTTGTCGCCCCGAATTCGTTGATCGCCACCAGAACAGAAAGCATATTTTCCATCTTTAGCCGGACCTTTTCCCGTTAACAAAATCACTCCAATCGATTGATCTTCTCTCGCGTCGGAAAAAGCATCGAACATTTCTTGCACTGTTTCTGGTCGAAATGCATTTCGCACTTCGGGTCTATTGATGGTTACTTTAGCAATGCCCTCGCATTTTTCGTAGAGAATGTCTTTATATTTTTTTGCTTTTATCCACTTGGTTTTCATGCTTGTTCCGCGTTGATTAAACTGTTAAAAATTTGGTAACCAAATTTACAAAAACCTCAGGTTTTTCAAGATGAACATTATGTCCGGATTGCTTCACAATTTGGTGAGTTGAACGAGGAAGAATTCTTTTCATTTCCTTTTGCAGTGAAGTATACTTTGTATCAAGCGAACCTGAAACAAGGAGTACCGGTTTAGAAATTTTTTCCAGTTTACCCCAGGCTGAAGGTAGATTACCTTGTCCAAAATATTTGAGTGAATTACTTAATCCTCGCTTTGTATTCGATTTAATTTTTCTTTTGAAAAGATCGCGTTGTTTTTGCAGAGGAAGTTTTTTTTGCGATGCAAATAACGGAAGTTCTTTCCAGTAGCGAAAAAAGTCTTCTAAAGAATTTAGCTCAACATATTTTGATAGTTCAAGGTCGCTTTTTTTTCTGATGATTCTTTCAGCTTGTGTTTTCAATCCTGCGGAAGCACTTTCAAGTATGAGGGAAGAAACTTTTTTAGGACGTTGTAACAGATAATGCAAAGCCAATCTTCCTCCCATGGAGTATCCGCAAAGAACAATTGTGTCAAGTCCAAGGTGTGTAACGAGGGCATCGATACAATCGATCAGAAAAGTTAATTTATAATACCTGGGATTTGCGGGTTTACTACTTTTGCCAAACCCCGGAAGATCAAGTGCTACTAAATTGTAATTTTTTCCTAAAAATTTGAAGATTTCATTCCAATCTTCCGAAGATCCAGCGAATCCGTGAAGAAAAAGTAAAGTCGATTTTTGAGCATCAGCTTTTCTAAAATTTTTCTTAACAAAAAGAGAAATGTCGGCTCTTTGGAGATACATAACTACTCGTATCCGGCAAGAACTTCGCAGATGTTATCGATGTAATACGTCGCGCGGTAGGTTTTTCGAACATGATTTTGTACCATTATTGAGAATGAAAGCATATGATTGTTTTTGCTCTTTACATAGCCGGAAAGAGAGGAAACACCGCTGATGGTTCCCGTTTTTGCATGAACATTATTCTCAGCTAACGTTCCTTTCATTCGATTGCGTAATGTGCCGTCAACTCCTGCAATGGGAAACGAGTTTGAAAGAATTTCGTACAGATTCGGTTTTTGTAAATAGAAATACTTGAGTACAGCGTCAAGCAATTCCGTTGAAACAAGGTTGTAATGAGAGACACCGCTGCCGTCAACAATTCTATAATCACTCGGATTTTTGCCCACAAGCGTAATGAGACTGTCGACTAATATTATTCCGTTCTTGGCTGTGGCCGGTTTACCATAAAAAGCATTTGATAAAGCGCGAAGGGTCATTTCGGCGCTTAGGTTATCACTTTGCTTGTTCAAGGGCCCAATGACCTCAGAAAACTTTCTTTCAACGACTCCTATAATTTTTGCATCGCCGGGGACACTCATGGTGTCAATATTTCCAACGCACTCAATTCCGGTTCTTTCAAGATTTTCCTTCGCAAGTGAAAGAAAATATAGTGCCGGATTAAACACATTTATTTCGTCAGAATACGTCCCCCTATTCGCGTTAATTGTTCCCTTAACTATAACGTCGTTTTTTCGGTGAATAAAATCGCGGGTAATTTCAAGATTGGTTCTGCCATCATTGACTGTCACGGTTTCATTTTGAATGGCGCAATATGCTGTTGCCGGAACTAGTTGAATAGAAGCCGCCTTATTAATTTCACCGGGGGTTACCAGCACTTTTACCGCATTGTCGTTTATCACGAGAGGAGTAAAGTAAGGGAAGTCTGTTGACGGATCATCATCCCACATCCAGCCGTTACCCCAAAAGAGTGAATCAAGCATGGAAACATCACCGTAAATATTTCCGAATATTTGTTTCAACCCAAGTTTATTAATGTGACTGATGAGCTCGGAGAGATCTTTTGTTGTGAAATCCGGGTCGCATCCACCTTTAAAATAGAGATTGCCATAGAGCGTTGAGTCAATAATAAAACCATCATAGTAAAGTAGAGTTTGAAACGGATATTGCTCTCCGAGGAAATACAAAGCGCTTGCGGTAGTCAGTATTTTCATATTTGAAGCAGGACGCAGAAGCAGTTTGTTTTTCTTTTGATATAATTGCTCCTGCGTGGTCAAATCAAAAACATCTACTGAAATTGCTGCGGTATCGAAAAATGCGACGGACGTTAAACTATCAATCTTTGTCGTAAGATTTTCTTTAGAAGTTTGTGCTGAAAGTGAAATGGTGAGAAGGAGGAGAGCAAAGCAAATTTTTTCTTTCATTAGAAATAATCCCTAATTCTGAATTGAACGCCAATTTCTTCTTCTACTAATTTTCTTGCCTTTTCAATTTCAATTTCATCCAACGAAACAACTGTCAACACAACTTTCGGAACGAATTCCTTTGCCAGCGTTGCGAAGTTTTTCATTTCTTCAAAATAGTTGGAATTAACTTTCATCATTTGAGAATATTGATTTTCGTCAGGTGAGTTTAGGCTTATGGATACTGTATCGATCAAGCCTTCAAGTTCCGGAATGATATTCCGTTTGTTGATGATATTTCCATGACCGTTTGTGTTTAAACGTGTAACACCACCGTGGTCTTTAACAAATTTGGCAATCTCTTTTACCACTTCAAACCTTATCGTCGGTTCGCCATAACCGCAAAAGACAATCTCGTCGTACTTCATCGGGTCACCGATTTCTTTAATGTACACCGAAGCATCGGGTTCTTCGCTTTTTTTCATGCGAAGCCGGTAGCCGTTAATTACCGCTTCACCATTTTTATCACAAAAATAACAGTTTGCGTTGCACCGGTTAGTTACGTTGATGTAGAGCGAGTTGCCAAGTTTGTATGTATAATTAGGTTTGTCGGTTTTTCCAATACCAAAAAGGTTCATAGCGTTTGATGAAGTTATCCGGGCTACCTCTTCTACGGAAACGCTGTGGAGTTCCGCAATTTTTGAGGCGATGAGCGGTATGTATGACGGTTCATTCCTTTGTCCACGGTGCGGCACTGGAGTCATAAACGGTGAATCGGTTTCCAACAGAAGACGCTCAAGAGGAATTTGCCGTGCGATGGTTCTTAGTTCGTCTGTCTTTTTAAACGTAACATTTCCGGTGAAAGAAATGTACATTCCCATTTCAATAATTTTTTTTGCATCGGTTAATGAACCGCTGAAACAATGAAATTGTCCCCGCAATCCCTTTCCGGCAAATTCGGAAACAATTCGCATAACATCCTCATCTGCTTCACGATTGTGCATGATTACCGGCATGTCTAATGCAAGGGCGAGACTTAATTGTTTATCAAACGCTTCAATCTGTTTTTCTTTGGGAGAGAAATCGTAAAAATAATCGAGACCAATTTCACCAATGGCAACCACTTTATGATGAGCAGCAAGGTCGGCTATTTGTTTGAGAAGGTCATCTGTCCAATCTTTTGTATCGTGCGGATGAATCCCAACGGCACCGAACAGAGAATCATAGGTATCGAGCAGTGTAATAACCTGATGCGAAGTAGCAATATCAGTAGCCGGAACAAGAAAAGTAGTAACTTTGGCAGCTTCGGCACGATGTACTACTTCCGGAAGATCCTCACTAAAATTGGGATAGAAAAGGTGAGTATGGGTATCAATAAACATTTGGTAAGTCCGGTTACTAAATCACTTCTCCAAGAAGGATACCCTTTTCATTTATTGAAGAAGCTGAATGGAGAACCTTTTCAACTTCGGTAGGGGCAACAACCGCAATCAAACCAATACCAATATTAAATACTTCTCGCATTTCCGGATCAGAAATATTTCCTGCTTCTTGAATTAATCTGAACAGCGCCGGGACTTCCCATGCGTTCCAGTCAATTTTCAGCGACAATCCTTCGGGAACAATTCTTTTTGTGTTCCCGATAATTCCGCCTCCCGTGATATGCGAAAGTCCGATTATCTCACTTTCATTTTTAAGTAAGGTGATTAACTTTAAATACGATTTGTGAACACGGAGTAATTCATTTCCGAGTGAGAATTCAAGCTCGGGATATGTTTTAGAATAGTCAAGCTTTGCCAGGACTTTTCGGGCGAGCGAATAACCGTTTGTATGGAGCCCATTGGAGACAAAGCCTATGAGTTTGTCCCCTTTTTTCATTTTCTTTCCGTCAATTACGGAGTTCTTTTCTACGACTCCAACGATGGTTCCGGAGATGTCGTAGTCATCCGACTGATAAACTCCCGGCATTTCCGCTGTTTCACCACCAATCAACGCGCACCCATTTTCTCTACACGCAATGGAAAATCCTTCAACAATAGAAGCGGCGGTATCCGGATTCAGTTTTCCGAATGCAAGATAGTCAAGAAAAAAAAGTGGTTTTGCACCGCAAACAGCTATATCATTGACACAGTGATTAACTAAATCCTGTCCGATTGTGCCGTGCTGATTCATGGCGATTGCTACTTTTAACTTCGTCCCAACGCCATCTACACTTGAGACGAGAACGGGATTTTGATATTCTTCTTTTGGAAATGCAAAAAAGCCCCCAAAAAGTCCCAAATCGCTCAGGACGGAACTATTGAAAGTAGACTTAGCAAATCCTTTTATTTTTTGAACAGTTTCTTCACCGGCTCTAATATCTACACCGGCGGCTTTATAGGTTTCTTCCACAGGAAAATCCTTAAGATTTTAAGAGAAAAAATGTGATTTTCTAAAACCAAAATAAGATTTTTACATCTAATTTGTGTTATGATTCTAAAAATTAAGCCTTAGGGATGGGTTTCTCACCTTCAAAAATAAGGCCGAAATCATTATATTTGCGAAAACAAATTCAAAAAAAACGTGTACGAACTTCTGAACGAAAGAGAAAAGAATATCCTCCGGTTGATTATTCAACAGTTTATTCTTACGGCCTCTCCGGTCGGGTCAAGAAACATTACCAAGCGGTATAAACTTGGTTTTTCTCCTGCCACCGTTCGGAATATTATGTCTGATTTGGAAGAAAGCGGCTACATAAATCATCCTCATACATCTGCCGGTAGAATGCCCACAGACAAGGGATACAGATTTTACGTCGACTCGCTCATGGAATTGAAGCATCCGAATCACTTTGATCAAAAAAAAATTAAAGAAACACTTGAAAAACAATTTAGTGAAACGGATGATCTTCTTTCTTTAACTTCAAGACTTCTCGCAGATATAACAAATCAAATAGCTTGTGTTCTTTACCCTAGCATAGATAGCGGAATTCTGGAAAAGGTACAGATTGTTCTGCTTGCTTCGCATAAATTGATGGTGGTCGTGTCAATCAGTTCCGGTCTGGTAAAAACTATTACCCTCGAGTATGCGAGTGAGTTTAGCGACTCAAAACTCCAATCAGTTCAACGCCTACTTAATGAACGGCTAAGCGGCTTACCCTTAACTGAAATTAGGTCAACGTTTCGCGAAAGATTCCAAGACATTGATCAAAGCGAACGCCCGATCATTACTTTGTTTCTTGATTCGGTTGACAAAATTTTTATTGATGCCGCAAAAGATGACAAATTATATCTCGCCGGTACTAAGCATTTAATTAAACAGCCCGAATTCGATTCAACAAGTAGAATTCAGAGTGTCATCGAATTGGTTGAAGATAAAGAAGTGATCATTCATATTTTGGAAAAATCTGCCGAGGCTCAAAAAGGGAGCGTTTCGGTTTCAATCGGGAGCGAAATTCCAAATGAAAAACTTGAAGAGTACAGTGTTATCACGAAAGAATATAAATTTGGGGAAAGTAAGGGAACGTTGGGAATAGTAGGACCGAAACGCATGGAATATGAAAAGATTATTACGATAGTTGATTACGTTTCAAATTTTTTAACGGGGTATTTTACACAACGATAATTGGAGAACCACATGTCTGAAAAAGTAAATGAATCAGAAACGATGCATGAAGAAAAAAATGCCGAGGACGGAACACCGGTTTCCGAACCTCAAGCGAATGAAACCGGAACTAAAGAGGAAGTGAATCTTGGTGAAGTTGAGCAATTGAAAATAAATTTAGAAAAAGCCGAAGCGGAGAAGAAGGAATTTCAAGACCGCTTATTGCGCAAAGTGGCGGAATTTGATAACTACAAAAGAAGAACCGAGAATGAGTTTTCAAATCTTTTTAAATACGCCGCAGAAAATTTTATTAAAAAAATACTTCCGGTGGTCGATGACTTTGAACGCTCACTCGCGCACGCGAATGATGCCGAGAATAGTGATTCACTTGCAAGCGGTATCAAATTAATTTATGATAAATTGGTGAAAATACTTGATGAGCAGGGAGTGAAAAAAATTGAATCGGTAGGCAAACCGTTTGATGTGCATTTTCATGAAGCTTTACTCCAAAGAAAAGATGAAACTCAACCCCCGCATTCTGTGTTAGATGAAGTGGAGACCGGGTATCTGTATCAGGACAAAGTGATTCGTCATGCAAAAGTAATTGTGAACGAAGATTTTCACGTTGAGTAATCGACAGATTTTAAAGAAAGATAGCTAAGTATGGACAAACGCGATTATTATGAAGTCTTGGGTGTAGGAAAAACTGCATCTGCCGATGAAATAAAAAAAGCTTACAGAAAAATTGCGATGCAATACCATCCGGATAGAAACCCGGATAACAAAGAAGCCGAGGAAAAATTTAAAGAAGCAACTGAGGCTTACGAAGTTTTAAGTGATACCACAAAACGCCAACGGTATGACCAGTTTGGTCATAGCGGAATGCACGGCGGTCAAGATTTCCACGGCTTCTCAAACGTTAACGACATCTTTTCTCACTTCTCCGATATTTTCGGGGGCTCTTCAATTTTTGATGACTTCTTTGGTCAAACGTCATCGCGCGGAAGAGGTAGAAAAAGATCTTCCGGTACACCGGGTTCAGATTTACGGGTGACTTTAAAATTGAATCTTGAAGAGATTGCAAGCGGTGTTTCAAAGAAGATTAAAATTAAAAAACACGTCACTTGCGAGTCATGCAGCGGAAGCGGTTCCGATGGTGGTTCATCAACAAAAACATGTCCCATTTGTAAAGGAACGGGTGAAATCCGAAACGTTTCGCGTTCGGTATTCGGGCAGTTTGTAAATATTCAACCTTGCGCAAACTGTAACGGTGAGGGAAATGTTATTGATAAACCGTGCCGCGCCTGTTCGGGAGACGGCCGCAAGCAAGAAGAGGTAACCATTAAAATTGATGTTCCCGCCGGTGTTGCGGATGGAAACTATATGACTTTGCGGGGACAGGGAAATGCCGGTTTACGGGGAGGTTCTCCCGGAGATATCATTGTTGTTTTCCAGGAAAATCCGCACGAATATTTCAAGCGTGAAGGTGACGACATTGTGTATGATCTCTTCATAAGCTTTCCGGAAATTGTTCTCGGAACCGAAGTTGAAGTTCCCACGCTGAACGGAAAAGCAAAACTTAAAATTGATGGCGGCACCCAACCGGGAAAACTTTTAAGAATGCGTGATAAGGGCATTCAGCATTTGAATCAGCATGGCGCTGGAGATCAGCTTGTACGCGTGAATATTTTTGTTCCGAAGAAAATATCTGTCAAGGAACGGGAAGTGCTCAAGGAGTTATCCGAGATGCCAAATATCAAATCAAATTCGGGGAGTGATGATAAAAATTTCTTTAAAAGGTTCGGACTATAGCCGACGCTTTTATTTAAAAATTTTGAGGTTTAGCCGTGTTTAAGAAATTATCACGGCTTACCTCTTTAACAGAGAAGGAAATTACGATATTTGTATTCGTAATTTCGATGCTCGTGCTGGGCGTAGCCGTAAAAGTAATAACCAGTACCACTAAAAAACCCACTAAAAAATTCACATATACCACGGAAGATAGTCTTTTCGCCTATTTCAGAGGCTTAAACATTGACTCCGGTGCAGCAGAGCTCGCTCCGTTACATGCAAGAGGAAACGACTCTATATCACCGGTTACAGAGAAAATTCCCTATAGCAAAAAAAATCCAACGAAGGTAATAAATCTTAACACCGCATCTGAAGAAGAATTGTCTTCACTTCCCGGAATTGGAAAGAAAACCGCGCTTGCTATTCTTGAATACAGAAAAAAGAAGCGGAAATTTACTTCGGTTTCAGAATTGCTGAATGTGAAAGGTATTGGCGAAAAGAAATTAGAAAAATTGAAGCCCTTCCTGCTTACGAAGTAATTCATCCATTTTCTTTGCAAAGTTTCTTCCTCTTGGGTTATATTTAAACAAGCAAATTGAAAATTTACGATGACGCAATTACCCAATAGATTAGGACTTAATCTTTCCGAAAATAAACTTCAACTGGTTGAACTTTTATTTGACGGTGAAGAATACCGTGTGCAAATTATAGATGAAGCCTATTTTGAAGAACCGTTACTTTTGGAAAGCGATAAAGAAACAAAAATTCTTCTCACACTGCAAAGCGCTTATAATGAAATCGTTCTGAAAAAATACATCGATACTACCGAAGCTTCATTTTCTCTGCCGCTTTCTTGTTTTACTTTTTTTCAAGTACCCTACGACAACACTTTGCTCCCCAACGATTTGGAAAACCAATTTCGGTGGGAATTTTCTCTGTTATATCCTTATAAAAAAGAAGAGGATTATCAATTCCAATTTTATGAGATGGAAAAAAATATTTTTGTGCAGGAATCGAAAGCCCTTGTTGTCGCGTTAAAGAAAAAAATTATTGATGTCCTTTACTCTTTTTGTGAAAGAAATAGTCTTGTTTTAACAAGCGTAGATTGCAGTCATTTCGCTTTTGACAAAAGTATTCAACTTATCAATAGGGAGCAGAAACAGGGGATCATCGGAACCCTTTATGTTGAAGACAAGCTTCTTTCGTTCGAACTTCTTTTCGAATTGAAACCTATCTTTTTAAAAGTTTTTGAGCTAAGAAATAAAGCCGATTTTATTTCCGAGATAAAGAAAATTCTTGCAGGGGAAATTCCGGTTGATTTAAACGAGTATAAAATTGATAAATGCTACCTGGGCGGTGATGAGGTAACAATTTCATTCGCTTCGCAGGTGGAAGATCAGTTGAAAATGCCGTGCTACCTCGTTAATCCCTTTATGCAGCTTGAACCTACTGATGGATTTGGGCAGGAAAAGTACTACCACGAGAAGGCGCATACGTTTGGTGCTGCGGCAGGCATTGCCTTCCGGTTAGAATAATGAAACTTCGCATCATCTCCGGCGCGCTTAAAGGGCGCATGTTTAATGCGCCGAACAGTCATCTCACACGCCCTACAACCGACCGGGTTCGTGAAACTATTTTTAATCTGCTCAATAATAAAATAGATTTTGAAGGAATTCGGGTGCTCGATTTCTTCGCCGGTTCCGGCGCGCTTGGTTTTGAAAGTTTGAGCCGTGGGGCCGCCTCGGTAACCTTTGTCGAGAAAAATTTTCCTATTTACAAAAACCTTCAGGAGAATATTCATTCGCTTCAAGCTGAAGAACAATGCGAAATAGCCAAGGCAGACGCGGTACAGTACGCAAGATCAAGTGAGGGGAAACAGTTCGAACTAATTTTGGCCGACCCGCCGTTTTTTCAATATTCAATTTATGAAGTGGTGAAACTTGTTTTCGAAAAGAAACTTTTAGCTCACGACGGTTACTTTTTAATCGAACGTTCTATTCAAACGTTAGCTAAAGATATTGAAGGATTCGGGAAAGAACCCTTCAAACGAATTGGGGATACTTGCTTGTACGAGTTTACGAATTAACGAGACAAGCTTTTTTCAAATCGGATACGAACTTTGCGATAGACGCAAAACTCTCTTTATTCAGCAGCTTTTTTATAACCGCGCTTCCCACAATAACACCATCACAAAAATTTTTTATTTGTAGAATGTTTTCCGGCGAAGAGATTCCAAAGCCCGCCAGCATTTTATTTTTTGCTACGAGTGTTCTTGTTTTCTTCATCGCTGAAATATCTTCTTGCGTAAATCCATTACGCGTTCCGGTGGTTCCCGTAACGCTTACGTAGTACACAAAACCACTGCTTTTTTGATCGAGTTCTTTTACTCTTTTCTCAGAGGAAGTGGGAGTGGCAAGCAAGATTACGTCAAAATTATCCGGTTTTGACGGAAGAAAATTATGATATTCATCAAGCGAGAGGTCGGGAATAATTACACCAGTTAAACCGGAGGCAGATGCATCACGGATAAATTTTTCCGTTCCATAATTCAATACAATGTTTGCGTATGTCATCGCGATGAGAGGTTTGTCGGTGTACGCCCGTATGGCGTTTGAGTAGGTGAAAGCATCTTGCATAGTAACACCGTTGTCAAGCGCAGTTTGAGATGAATACTGTATTACCGGTCCGTCAGCCAATGGATCACTGAAAGGAATTCCGATTTCCAGCATATCCGCACCGGCTTCAAGAACTGTTTTTGCGAGTTCAACAAAATTTTCTTTAGAGGGATACCCTGCCGTCAAAAAAATCGAGAGAATTTTTTCGTTTCGCGCATTCACTTTTTGAATATAGTCTTCTATCATTTTTTAGTCCCAAGATTATCAATTATCGTGTTCAAATCTTTATCGCCTCTGCCGCTAATGTTTACAACAACTATTTCACCGTGTTTTGTCATCGGCATAAGGTAGTTTAAATAAGCTACCGCATGAGCGGTTTCAAGTGCGGGGAGAATTCCTTCCAAACTCGTAAGTAGTTTGATTCCTTCAAGAGCCTCGGCATCAGTAACCGAAGCGTATGCAACTCGACCGCTATCTTTCAGCAAACTGTGTTCGGGACCAACACCCGGATAATCAAGTCCTGCAGAAATTGAATGAACTTCTTCAACTTGTCCTTGTTCATTTTGTAGAAGGTACGTTTTCATTCCATGAAAAATTCCTTCGCGCCCAAGCGTTAAAGTGGCTGAGTGTTTGTGAGTATTCAATCCAAGACCTGCAGCTTCAACGCCTATCATCTTTACTTCCGGATCGTTGACAAAAGGGAAGAATAATCCTGCTGCATTACTTCCGCCTCCAACGCAGGCAACCAAATAAGTAGGAAGTGCATTTTCCTTCTCCTTCATCTGGTGTTTTGCTTCTATGCCGATGATCGATTGAAAATCGCGTACGATCATTGGATAGGGATGAGGCCCCACGACTGAACCGATGATGTAATGAGTATCTTTCACATTCGTCACCCAATCGCGGATAGCTTCGTTGGTAGCGTCTTTAAGTGTTTTGCTTCCTGAAGTTACCGGAACAACTTCCGCTCCGAGAAGACGCATACGAAATACATTAAGACTTTGCCGTTTTGTATCGACCTCTCCCATGTACACAACGCATTTCAAACCGAACTTAGCGCAAACGGTTGCTACCGCTACTCCGTGCTGCCCGGCTCCGGTTTCGGCGATAATCCTTTTCTTGCCTAAACGTTTTGCAAGGAGAATTTGTCCAAGCGCGTTATTTATTTTATGCGCGCCGCTGTGGCAGAGATCTTCCCGCTTCAAATAAATTTTTGCTTTACCGAAATAAGAAGTTAAGCGTTCCGCGAAGGTGAGGGAAGTCGGACGCCCGCTAAACTCTTTGTGGAGCTCCATGAGTTCATCTTGAAATGACGGCTCATCTTTTAAGTGAAGATACATCTGTTCAAGTTCTTCAAGCGGGGCTATGAGTGTTTCCGGTACGAACTTTCCGCCGTATTTCCCAAAATGTCCCGAAGCGTCCGGGTAGTTGTAATTATTTTGCTTGTTCATCTTCTTTAGAATTTTTTGTCTACAATTGGGGCTAACTGCTGAATTTTTGTGAGCAATACTTTAAACTGCTGAGGCGTTAATGACTGTACGCCATCAGATAATGCTTTATCCGGATTATGATGAACTTCAATCATCAAACCATCTGC
>Ga0172368_10002028_pt1 | contig 26557 bp, 21 predicted proteins | sample Lak11m_FD_114540 | JGI IMG/M metagenome (GOLD analysis project Ga0172368, IMG submission 114540) | Freshwater microbial communities from Kabuno Bay, South-Kivu, Congo - kab_022012_11m | ecosystem: Environmental > Aquatic > Freshwater > Lake | place: Democratic Republic of the Congo: South-Kivu...
CTGCGGGCGATCAGTTTCTTTTCGGTCGCCGTGACTCGCCCTCCGCTTTGCTCCGGACGAGACACGCCTCCCTGGTTGGCGCCCTCGCCCTCGAAACCGCTGCGCGGATTCCAGGGCGCCGGATGGCCTCTCCCTGCGGTCGAGTCCGTCCGGTCGGTCGCTCCGAAAACCAAAAGATCATCAAATAAAAACACAGATCAGCGAGGGGTGGTTCTGGAGATGGCGTGCGGAGCTTTTGATCTGCCTTGGAGTGCGTGTATCGGCGTTCCGCCTCTTTCCCCGCTCTCAGCGTTTCCTCGCCGGCTCGGAGCCGCCTTGCAGCGGGGCCGACTGAAAGAGCGGAGAAGTTCAAGTTTAAATAATGACTGCCGACGATTAATGAAATAGTGATTATCGTTTGTGATAACAGGTGAATAGTGATATATGCCGAAACCGACATTTATTCTGGCCGGGAAGCATCACGTTTAGAATCACCGATTGTCGCATTTTCCATCTACCGTCCATTGATCGGGGGAGGTCCGTGGCTGGTTATGCAAACAGTTATTGCCGGTGCCTTTGGGCCACAAATCAAATCCATATCGATCGAGAAGCAAAAACGCAACGACGGAGTGCCGTCCCGGAGCGTCTGGCGCCTCTGGTGCCATATGTCCGGGGGCGGAGATGACCTTGTCACTGCTGCTACACTTCCCCTGTATGCATCGTTTCATTACCCCGCATTCCCTCTCCCCGCCAGGCAGCGACGAGGAACCCCTTACATCCTGTTGTGACAGGACGCCGAGCGAAGGCGTGATCACCAAGGGGTTGCGATGGGGAAGCACCGTGCCTTACGAAAGCTGAATCGCCTGCTCTGGACCAAGACCGCGAATGTCGCCGCCCACTGCCCCACAGTGGCGTGGATCGACCTTTCACCCTTCGAAGTTGTCCACAGGATTGCCATTGCCTCGAGGATGGCCGCGCTACGCATCATAGGGTGCAGCAATGCGATCATCCCGAGATCTGACACCAGTTGACCGATCGCCGTTCCGGCAGCACCGGCAAGGACAGCTCCCAAAAGCATAATACTGCGGCAGACGGTCTCTCAGTCTCGAAAACCGCTCCTCGGCGTCCCCGGAGCGAGACTGAAGCCACGCCGATCCTGTTACGGTACAGAGACCGCCATGGTGATGTCGCAGCTTGGGACGGCAGTGCTGTGCTCTCGGACATCGTTCTCGAACTGCCACTGTCGGAGCTGGCGCGTCTTGTGCCGCACCAGGCGGTCATGAAGCTTTATCAACTGGCCCGAAAGCTTTTTTCTATCCCGGAGGGACCCTGCTTTCCCTACCCGCTCGCCGTGCTCCTTCGCAGCCGGCTCCTTCTAACTGAGTTTCGTGCCAAACTTCCCTATGTAAGCCATCTTGCGGACCTGATCGTCGATCCGCCCGCCATCCTAATCGATGAGCGCCTGAAGCTCTTCTTCTATCAGGGAATCCCGGTGCTGCTACGGCCCGCATCGTTCAGTTATATGCTTCTGCTTGCGCAGCAACCCGGGGAATTGGTCCCGAGGGACGTCATCTATAGCTGCCTGTGGCCGGGGGAGATGAACTTCGAGGGGACGGACAAGCCTTACGAGCGGCAGATCACGGATCAGAAGCGCAAACTCCTCGGCGACATTCGGAGGGGGAGCTCCGGCAGGATGGAGATTGGAGAGGGTGTACTGGAATCGCTGATTGCCACAAGGCCTAAGATGGGATACCTGCTGAACCTGGACCGGAGAGAGGTGCTGGTTTTTCGCAGTAAGGAGCTGCCGGTACTCTCCTCACTGCTTCTGTTGGTGCTGAACTGGTTCGGTTGCGACTGGCCGGGTTGGCTCTTTGATGTGTTGGAGCTGCAAGCTGTGTAAAGACAGGAGCAAGTATCCGGCCGGTTCATTTTGGCTTCTTCAAACCGGCGATGCCTGCATTGTTGTAGCTATCATGAATATCCTGCATCATGACTTTAGAACAAGACCCCGATTGGGAAAAGCGATTGTAGATCATTCTCAGGGTTGCTTCTTTCAGAATCCCTTTGTGGACGATGTCGCACGAGGCTTTAAGAAATCGATCTTTATCAATAGGGTATGGGGCTTGATCGAAATCGAGGATGCAGTCTTCACCGAATTCCGGAAACTGCCTGATATCGAATCTGAAGATGTCGTGCTTGCAGCGGTCTCCGCCCACTTCATAGGGTGCTTTTTGTGTGGTCGTTGTAGCGATGTAGATGATGGCTATTTGAGAAAAAGGTCCTGTCTCACCGAGGTAGATGAACCAGCGGGGTTTTATTTCGCCCCCATACCGAGGTAAAGGAAAATTATCCCATCTGAATACCGTGCCAATCTCAAGTGTCAATTTTCCAAAGCCCTGTAGATCAGGTAGCTTTCTTCCGGAAATGTCAGGTCCGTGTCTTTTTTGCAGGAAAGGTTATCGTCAAAGGCCGCGCTGTAATCGATCATTCCATTAGGGAATTTTTTCCAAGTCCTTTTCCAGGCCGAAATCGATTGATGGCTGGCGTCGCTGATCATCTGCGTCGGGATGTAACTATCCGCATAAATCTCAATGAGTCTCTCCATTTGTTTGATTTCTTTTTTAGAGAAATAGTCGAGATTTGGCTTACCCTTGGGATGGATGGTCATTCGTTTTTCCCGGTCTTCTCGGAATTCGTAACAGGGCGACTTCAGTTCATGGCGTTTTCCATAGATTTCCATGGGAACAGGGCCCCTTTCCATGGCCTTGTAGGATAGGCCCAGACAGGGTCTCCCTGTTTCCTTTAGGGTTTCGAAGTCTAGAAACGCCAGATATTTGTACAGAAAGGTCTGATACAGCGGACGCTTCGTCTTCTTCTGATGTTCATTGGCGAAGAAGCAAATCGCGTTTTCGATCTTTTCTTTTTGATAGGGAATCATAACACAAGTCAAATCTTTAAAAAAACTACGGATGACGTCGCGTTTTGCCCTTCACAGGTCAATTCGGGATGACTGTCAATGCCCGTTCACGTATCCAGATCCGCATTCTTTTTGGCCTCATTATACTACTTTTGAAAAGGTTGCGAGTGGTTTTTTCTATCTTATCGGCCATTCCTTCCCCAAAAATAAATTTTCGCGGCCACAAAAATGCCACTTTTTTGCCACAACTTTTTTTCCGTTTTGTGCCATCCCTTGTCCAAACGTGGATTTGCCGGCGGGCCCTAGTGGGTGCCAAAGGTGTCTTGACGGCATTTTCGATGTCATGACGGCGAGGGGTGGATGATGGCCCGTTCCCGGATACTGAAGCCAGAGTTCTGGAGCGACGAGAAGTTGGCCCAGGTGCCGCGCGAGGTGCGTCTGACTTTTGCGGGGCTCTGGACCTGCTCCGACGACTATGGCGTGACCAAAGGGCATCCCGCCTGGCTAAAAGCGCAGATCTTTCCCTACGACACGGACCTCACGCTGACCCAATTTCAGCAGTGGCTCACCGCCCTGGAGCGGATCGGCGTCATCGACCCCTTCATGGCGGATGGTGAATCTTTCTTCTATATCCGGAATTTTTCCGAGCACCAGAAGGTGGACCGGCCGAGCAAGATGCGCAACCCGCCTTGTCCTCGCGACATCCTCGCTGCACTCTCGCGAGTGTCTCGCGAGCCACTCGCCGCAGACTCGCGAGAGTGCAGCGATGAAACAGAAACAGAAACTGAAACGGAAACAGAAATACAAACTACTACTGCGGCGGCCGATCCGGATCGTCCACCGCTGGAGGAGCGGGTGCAGGAGGATGAGGCCGATCTTCCAATTCCCGACGCTGGTCGCCGCCAGCCTAAACCTGCGGCGCGGGTATCGAGTCCCGCACGGAAAGGCATTGCCTTCGATTACGACGCCGGCCGCTTCGACCAGGTGCCTCAGGAACTGGTCGAACAGTGGCAGCAGGCATACCCCGCGGTCGATGTGCTCTCAGAACTGCGCCGCATGGAGGCCTGGGCGTCGGCAAATCCGGTGAACCGGAAATCAAACTGGCAGCGGTTCATCGTCAACTGGCTGACCAGGGCCCAGGACCGGGCCGGTCGCGGCGGTCCCAGGGGCGGGCCACCCGGTACGGAAGGGGATCTCGACCGATGGTTGAAAAAGTCTTCCACGACTTCGTGAAAGGGCTCTGTTTCTACTACGAGCGCCGGGATCCACGGGAAGAGACGCTCGATCTCTGGTTCCAGGGGATAAAGCACATCCCCGACGAGCCGGTGGACTGGATGAGCGAGCAGCTTCGAAGCCGCCATGAGGTTTTTCCAAAGAATCTTCCCTTGGCGATACGGGAGCTCTGGCAGCAGTGGCTGGCGGATCATCCCCAGCGGCGCACGTACCGGAACACCGGGGAGCCTTGCCCGGATTGCGATGACACGGGCCTGATCAGCCTATTCCGGAAGGGCAGCAGCTACCTCTTCCGCTGCGGCCGGTGCAAGCGGTCGAACCTCAACGGCGTGCCCGTGGCCTATCTCGCCGATCTGGAGGCCCGTGGCTATTCGCTGACCAGGGCGGGGCGGGAAGGGAGGCAGGCCCATGGCTAAGAAGCATCTCACCGACAAATGGGTAAGACTTGGCCAGGATTCTGACTCTGGCCAGGTCCTCACCGGGAATCACCCGACCTGCACGCTCTTTGAGTCCTGTTTAGCCCCGCTCTGCCCCCTGGACCCGGCGAGCTTAAAAGGGATCTGGTACCCCGACGAGGAGATCTGCCGCTCCCGCTCCCAGGCCGGCCGTCCCTGGATCCGGTCACAGCGCCGGATCGGCAAGGTCGCGGGCCATAACGCCGGTTACTTCACGATTGAGATGCTCAGCCGCCTGGTCGTCATCCGCAAGGGGATCACCGGCCTCGATCCGGATCTCTCCGAGGAGGCGCAGTTGCGGGCCTGGTTCCTGAAGCGGCCGGAACGCCGCGATTCATCCCCTGGGGGACAGGATACCCGGGCCCGCCACTTGAGGAAGTTCAGCTTCCGGAAAACGGGCGGCCGGAAGGGGGCCGGGGTCGGTTTGAAAAAGGGTCGAGACGGCCAGCCTTAATCCCCAATGGGTGTCGAGACGGCGCGTCTTACGGGTCAACACTTTTTCCGAGGGGTAACCCCCGCACCCGGCCGGGGGAATGATCATTTTATGGACGAAAAAGCCACAGCTGTTTTCAGCCTGGAGAACCGGCGCTTCTTGCGCGTCGATGAGGTCGCTTGCTACTTCGGCGTTTCAGGTCGGACGATCTATCGACTCATCGACTTGGGGGATTTGAAGGTGGTCCGGGTTCGGGACTGCATCCGAATTCCGGTCGAAGAGGTCCGCGAATTCGAGACGCGGGACAGGGATGATTGATGATGAACATGGGCAAGCGATCGCCGATGGAAACCATCTCCGTGAAAGCGCGGGAGATAAACCCGCCGGCACGGAAGCGCCTCTTTACCCTCAAGGAAGGGGCGGCCTACCTGGGCCGTTCGGAATGGGGGATGCGGGAACTGATCTGGGCGGGTGTCATCCCGGTCGTCAAGCCGCAGGCGGCGCGCAAGATCTTTCTGGACGTCCAGGACCTGGATCGGTTCGTGGAGTCAAACAAGTCTGTTTATCGCTGATAAACACTTGAATTGCAGGTTCCCCGGTGCTACGCTTTTTCCCATGATGGGGAATCGCCTGAAAGACATTCTGACGAGGGAGGCGGCATCGGCGCAAAGGTTCGCCGGTGACCGGGGCTCTGACCCGCTGCGGGTCAAGAGCGAGCGCTCCCGGAAAGGAGAGGCGCATCAGTGGGATGCATCTACAGGCGAGGCAACAAGTATTGGATCAAGTATTACCGGAACGGCAAGCCCTACATCGAGTCCAGCCACAGCGACAAGAAGGAGGTCGCCAAAAGGCTCCTGAACACGCGGGAAGGCGAGATCGCAAAGGGGGAGTTGCCGGGCATTTATCTGGACAAGGTCACTTTTGACGACCTGGGGAAGGATCTGATCACGGATTATCGGATCAACAAGCGCAAGAGCGTCGATAGGGCGGATCTGGCCGTCAAGCACCTGAGCAAGGTGTTCGGCGGCGCGAAGGCCGTCAATATCGACACGGCGTCGATCAAGACGTACATCGAAGGCCGGATGGAGGCAGGCATGGCCAATGCCTCGATCAATCGGGAGCTGGCGGCTCTGAAGCGGATGTTCCGCTTGGGGGCCCGTTGCACGCCGGCCAAAGTGGGGATGGTGCCCTACATCCCGATGCTCCGGGAGTGCAACACCCGGAAGGGGTTCTTTGAGCACGAGGATTTTCTGAAACTCCGTGACGATCTGCCCGACTATCTAAGGCCGGTCGTGACCTTCGCCTATCACACGGGCTGGCGAAAGGGCGAGATCCTCAACCTGACCTGGGACAAGGTGGACCTGGAGCAGGGTATCGTCCGGCTCGATCCCGGCGAGACGAAGAACGACGAGGCCCGGACGGTGTACCTGAACGAGGAATTGGCCGCGATCATGAAGGCCCAGCACAAGAAACGGCGGCTGGGCTGCCCCTACGTCTTCCACAGCGGGGGGCAGCAGATCCGGAACTTTCAGGACGCCTGGCGCCGGGCCTGCAAGCGACTGGGCATCCAGGTCCGGAACGAGAAGAGCGGTCAGCTGCTGCCGGGCAAACTGTTTCATGATTTTCGCCGGACGGCGGTTCGCAACATGGTCCGGGCAGGAGTGCATGAACGGGTGGCAATGGCTATCTCGGGCCACAAGACCCGCTCTGTCTTCGACAGGTACAACATTATAAACCAGGACGACCTGAGAGAGGCCGCCCGAAAGCAAGAAAGCTACTTACGGTTACAAAATGGTTACATTTTGGGCACACCGCCAAACAAAAAGGCCCCCGTCAAAAAGGGCCTCTTTGTAAGATGTTGATAATATTGGCGGAAGTGCATGGGAATCGAACCCACCTGGGAGGGTACTAGCCCCCCACACCGGATTTGAAGTCCGGGAAGCCCACCAGCGACCTAGGCACTTCCGGGGTGGCTTATAACACACCTTTTTCCCTATGAAAAGTCAAGATTGCTGATAACCGGGATTGGCGGTCATCAGCAGCGAGTTGTCGAGGAGCTGAACCGTTACGAATTCACCGGCTTTGGCCTCGGTGATTTCGGGAGGCATGGTGATAAGGCCGTTGGCCCGGACCATCGATGTCAGGATTCCCGACCCCTGCTCGCCGGTTGTTCTGGCCGAGTATCCGGTGGCAGTTTGCTCGACAATCGCGCGAATGAAATAACGTTTGCCCGGCCTTTTGCTTATATCGCCGATTAAACGCGCCTGAATTGTTTTCCGGAAGATATTTTTGTGCCCCATCATTTTGAGGATGGCGGGACGGGCGAATTGCTCGAAAGAAACCATTGAGGAGACGGGGTTCCCGGGAAGACCGATGGCCGGGACATCTTCAAGGGCGCCGAAGGCGAGCGGTTTTCCAGGCTTCATCGCGACCTGCCAGAATTGCATCCGGTTTCCCTCCTGTTTCATGACGTCCTTGACGAGATCGAAATCGCCGACCGAGACGCCCCCGGACGAAAGAATCAGGTCGGCCCGCATCGCGGCGCGGAATTTTTCGATTAGATCTTCGCGCTGATCCCGGGCGATACCCATCTGCATGGGGATGGCTCCGCATTCCAGGACAAGGGCGGCAAGCGAATAACTGTTGGAAGCGACGATCTTCAGGGACGCCGGTTCGTCAATGTCAGCGAGTTCATCGCCTGACGAGACGATCGCAATCAGCGGCTTCTGATGCGCCAGGATAAAAGAACGGCCCAGCGATGCCAGCATCCCGATATGGGCGGGCGTGATGATCTCGCCTCTGGAAATCACCTTGTCCCCGAGTTTCACGTCCTCGCCGGCAGAGCGTATATCTCTGCCGACCTGGGCGCTTGCGAATATTGCAACCCGGTCGTTTTCCTTTTTAGTGTCTTCCACCGGGACTACCGCGTCAGCTCCCTCGGGGATAAAGGCCCCGGTCATGATTCTGGCGGCCTGCCCCCTGCCGATCGTTTTTTGCGACACCGATCCGGCGGGAAGCTCCTCGATAACCGTCAGCATAACGGGTTTTTCCCCCGACGCGCCAACGGTGTCCACGGAGCGCACCGCATAGCCATCCATTGCCGAATTGTCCTGCGGCGGGATGTTCCGTCCGGAATGGATATCCTCGCCGATCACCCTGCCCAGGGCGGAAAGGATGTCGATTTTTTCCGTCCCCAAGGGAGAAACGGAGGATAAAATATTCTTCAGGGCTTCTTCAACGCTGATCATTTTTCCACTTCCTCGATAATTTTGCGGAACGATACCCCACATGTCCATTCTTTGTCAATGTAAAGCGGCGGTTCTGGCAACAGGCGCGGCCGTTTTGTCGCTTGAATAATAGTCCGAAATAATATACTGACCTTGCCACCCGGATTACAAAAGCGACGCAGTTGGCAAAGGGCAGGGAAGATGGGGGATACCTTTTCGGGGAAGGGTTGTGCGTAAAATAGTGGAAGCCAGAAAAGGGGTAATTGACAGTTCTTTGCGCGAGGTAATCGAAAGATTGGCCCGCGGGGAGGACGGGCTCATCGTGCACGGCCTTGACGGGGCGGCCCGCGCCTTTGTGACGGCAATGCTTTTCAGGCATCTGGGGCGCCCGCTTACTGTGATTCTGCCCGACCTGAAAGAGGCGGAAAAATTTTTCCGGGATTTGACTTTTTTCCTGGGAGAAGAGCAGGCGTTGATGCTGCCGCCGTGGGAACTGGTGACGACCGATATGTTTGCCTTCCAGCGGGAGACGGAGCTCGCCCGGATGGAGGTCTTGCACCGCCTGGTCTATGGTGCCCCGGCGGTTGTCGTTATGCCTGTCTCCGCGCTGATGCAAAAGACCGTTCAGCGCGATGTCATAGAAGGCTACGTCGAAACGATCTCGATAGGCGACATGCGCGGGCGCGACGGGTTGGCCGCGAAGCTTGTCGAAGGTGGGTATGTGCGCGAGACGCTTGTGGAAGAGAGGGGGGAGTTCAGCGTTCGCGGCGATATTCTGGACATCTTCCCGCCCCACGCGGCTCACCCTTTCCGCCTGGAGTTTTTCGGCGACGAGATAGAATCCATCCGCCTGTTTGACGTCTCGACCCAGCGTTCCATAGAGGAAATTGCCGACTTCACGCTTTTCCCCGCCGCCGAGCTGATCATAACGAAAGAAAGACGCGAGTGTGCGGTGCGCGCCATCCGTCAGCGCTCGAATGAGCTGGGGCTTCCCCGGAGTACCAAAGATAAACTTGCCGAGATTATTGCAACCGGTCTCGGCGTTTCGACAAATCCCCTTTTCTATTCGCTGTTCTACAATGCATCCGGCTCTGAAGGATCCGAAAATGGGGGAATGGGGGCGCTCTTCGACTATCTGTCTCCGGAGGGTATTTTTATTCTCGATGACCCGCTGGGCGGCGCCCGGCGGCAGGAGGAGATTGAAAACGACCTCGACCGCTTTTTTCTGAAGGCGCACGAGCAGGGGCGGTTCTATCTGGAAAAGGAGGCGGCATATTTGACCGCGGCGGATGTTTCCGGAAGAAGACAGGCAATGACGCATCTCTATCTTGCCGGGCTTACGCTGGGAGGCGGGGATGAGCCCGATTCCCCTGTCCATTTTCATATCAGGAGCGAGGCCTGTGCAGGCAAACCGGAAATGCCAAGGACCGGCGATGATGAGGGCATCCTTGCCCCGCTTGCGGAAAAGATGCGCGGATGGCTTGGCGAAGGGGATGCTGTTTTTTTAATTTGCAGCGGCCAGGAGGGAGCTGAGCGGACGGCGCAGTTGCTGGACAGGTATGATGTCCCGACCCGGAGGGCGAGAGGGTCATTCCTTGCGGAGATCGAGACGGATGCCGAGGCGGGTGCTGTGACCACCATGGTAGGCAGGATAAGCGGCGGTTTTTGCCTTCCCGGGATGAAGCTGGCGTTGCTGTCCGAAGAAGAGATATTCGGGAAGAAGATGCTCCGGAGGCCGGCCCGGCGAGTGCGGGAGGGATATTTTCTCAAATCGTTCGGCGAACTTTCCGCAGGGGATTTTGTCGTTCATACCGAACACGGCATCGGCCGCTACCAGGGTTTGCAGAAGCTTGCCGCGGGCGGCGTAGAAAATGATTTTCTCCTTATAGAATATCAGGGCAACGACCGGCTCTATATCCCGGTTGACCGGATAGATCAGCTCCAGCGCTATATCGGCGCCGAAGGGTTTGTGCCGAAGCTTGACAAGCTTGGGGGGATATCCTGGGAGACGATGAAGCAACGGGTGCGGGAGTCGGTCCGCGAGATGGCGGAAGAGCTTGTTGCCATTTACGCAGCCCGCGAGGCGATCGAAAGGGCGCCTTTTGCCGCCCCGGATCGCCTGTATGAGGAGTTTTGTGCCGCATTTGAGTTTGAAGAGACTCCGGATCAGGCAAAGGCGATCGAAGACATCCATCTGGATATGAATGGCGCAAAGCCCATGGATCGTCTGATCTGCGGCGACGCAGGTTTCGGAAAAACGGAAGTGGCGATGCGCGCTTCGTTCCGGGCGGCGCTGAATGGTAAACAGGTGGCGATGCTTGTTCCGACGACCATTCTTGCCGAACAGCATTATCAGACATTTTCTGGGCGGATGAAAAATTATCCGCTCCGCGTTGAGGTGCTTAACCGTTTCCGCAGCAAGACCGAGCAGAAGGAGATAGTGGAAGGTCTGGAGAAAGGGACGGTGGACATCGTGATCGGTACCCACCGTCTCTTGCAGAAGGATGTAAATTTTCGGGATCTGGGGCTGGTGATCGTCGATGAGGAGCAGCGTTTTGGCGTTGCAGACAAGGAGAAGCTGAAAAAACTCCGCAAACTGGTTGATGTGATTACCCTTTCGGCGACCCCTATTCCGCGGACTCTGCATCTGTCGCTTGTGGGAATAAGGGATCTTTCGATAATGAATACGCCGCCGGAGAGCCGTCTGCCCGTTAAGACTTACGTAATTGAATTCAACGAGGAGATAATAAAGGACGCGCTCCGCGGGGAGCTTGCCCGCGGCGGCCGGGCCTTTTTTCTCCATGACCGGGTCCGTTCGATCTTCACTATGGCCCGCCTCATCCAGAAACTCGTTCCCGAGGCGAATGTCGGGGTTGTTCACGGGCAGATGAAACCCTCGGAGATTGAAGGCGCCATGAAAAGATTCATCCGCGGGGAAGACAATGTCCTTGTCTGCACGACGATCATCGGCGCCGGTCTGGATATTCCGTCTGCGAACACGATTATCATCAACCGGGCCGATCGTTTTGGTCTTTCTCAGCTCTACCAGATAAGGGGGCGGGTCGGCCGTTCGAAGGAGGAGTCGTTTGCCTGGTTGCTTGTCCCCCAGGGGGCGATGCTTTCCCGCGATGCCCAGAAGCGGCTGCGGGTCATAATGGATTTTACCGAAGCGGGTTCGGGTTACAGGATTGCCTCCAATGACCTCGAAATCAGGGGGGCGGGCAACATGCTGGGAACGTCCCAGTCCGGGCATGTATCCGCTGTTGGCTACGAGCTCTACACCGAGATGATGGAAAATGCGATTCGGGAGATTAAAGGGGCGCCGGCGCCGGAAGAAGAAATCCGTCCGGAGATAAATCTGGGGATTCCCGCTTTCATTCCGGAAGACTATATGGCGGACGAGCACCAGCGGCTTGTCTCCTACAAAAAAATTTCGCTCGCCTCGACTGAAGAAGAATTGTCTGCCATCCATCAGGAATTGCGCGATTGTTACGGAAATGTTCCTGCCGAAGTTGACAACCTTATCGGGGTTATTGGAATCCGCAACCTCCTCAAGACAGTCAGAGGACGGAAGATTGGTTATGACGGGAATCAAATGTCTTTGTTGCTGCAGAGCGACAGCCCGATTGAGCCGGCCCGGATCATGGAACTGTACCGCGGCAAGCGCCGGGGGGTGCGCCTTACCCCTGACAACAAATTGACTGTTCCCATGCCGGGGGTTGCCGGCGCCGAGATACTGTTGCGGGCTCGGCAATTGATAGAGGAATTGAGAGGATGAGGAGGATAAAGACATTGAAAATGAAACCCTGTATTTGTAAAGCCAATAGGTGGAAACCTTGCTTTTGGAAATTCCTGCTCGCTGGGGTTTTTACCCTGTCTTTCTGTGCCCTGGCGGAAGCCGATGTAATCGATCGGATAGTGGCCGTCGTTAATGATGAGGTAATTACCCTTTCGGATCTGAACAGGGCCTTTGCGCCTTATCAGGATAAATTTGATGCCGGTTATCGCGGCAATGAGCGGGAGAAGGCCCTCGACGAGACCAAAAGAGGGCTTCTCAACCGGCTTGTCAATGATATCCTGATGGAGCAGGAGGCAAAAAAAACGGGGATATCCATTCAGCAGAGAGAAATCGAGGCGACAATCGCCGATCTCAAAAAACAGCGTAATTTATCGGAAGAGGAGTTCCGAAGGCTTCTTGAACAGGAAAAGATGACCCTGGAGGAATACAAGAAGGATATGAAGGGCCAACTGATCAGGATGAAGCTGATCGGAAGGGACATCCGGGCAAAAGTAGTTGCGACGGACGGGGAAATTGGCGAGTATTACCAAAAACATCGCGAAGAGTACGAGGGTAAGGAATCTGTCCGGATAAGGCAGATAATCCTGCTTGTGTCCGCAGATGCGAGTCCCGAGGCGAAGGCGAAAACTCGCGCCGCGACTGAAGCCATCCACCAGCGGCTGCTCAAGGGAGAATCTTTTGCGGAATTGTGCGCAAAGTTTTCTCAGGGACCGGGTGCCGCAGAGGGGGGAGATATTGGCTATATCGAGAAAGGGTCTATTCTTGCCGAGATAGAAGCGGTCGCTTTTAACCTGCCGCTGAACAAAATCAGCGATGTCATAGAATCGCCGGTCGGTTTTCATATCATCCAGACAACAGACCGCCGGGGGGCAGGCGCAAAAACCATTGAAGGCGTTCGCGAGGAGATCAAGGCGAAGCTGGAAAAGGAGAAAATGGAAAAGAGATTCGAAGAGTGGCTGCAGAGTCTGCGGGAAAAATATAATGTCGAGATCAGGCTGTAATGAACTTCATCAGGGTACGGGGCGCATCCCAGCACAATCTGAAGCATGTAAATATTGATATACCGAGGGATTGCCTGGTGGTAATAACCGGGGTCAGCGGTTCAGGAAAATCATCCCTGGCTTTTGACACCATTTATGCCGAAGGGCAGAGGCGGTATGTGGAATCCCTTTCCACCTACGCCCGGCAGTTCATCGGCCAGATGGACAAGCCGGATGTGGAGTCCATCGAGGGTCTTTCCCCCGCCATTGCGATCGAGCAGCGGATGGCCTCCCACAATCCCCGTTCCACTGTAGGCACGGTGACAGAGATTTACGATTACCTGCGGCTCCTTTTTGCCAGGGTCGGCATTCCTCACTGCCCGAAATGCGGCAGGGAGATCAAGGCCCAGACGATTGACGCCATGCTGGAGGCTATCCTCTCCTATCCGGCAAATTCCCGGGTCACGATTTCGGCGCCCCTTGTCCGCGGCCGCAAAGGGGAATTTCAAAAGGAATTCAAGAAACTTCTCAAGGATGGCTATACTCGGGTTCGCGTGGACGGGGAGCTAAAGGAGCTTGCCGACGAGATTGTGCTCGACAAGAACCATAAACACGACATTGACGTGATCATCGATCGCATTGTCGTAAGGGAAGGGGTGCGGGGAAGGCTTCGCGAATCCCTGGAAGCGGCTGCGGGTCTATCCGACGGTCTGGTGCGCGTCGGCCTTGCAGGGGGGAATGATGTCCTCTTCAGCGGGCGCTACGCCTGTCCTGATTGCGGCATAAGCATGTCGGAACTTGCCCCGCGAATGTTTTCGTTTAACAGCCCTTATGGGGCGTGCTCCGATTGCGGCGGGTTGGGCACCCGAATGTATTTTGATGAAGAACTTGTTGTCCCGGACCGGAGTATTTCGATTCGCGAGGGGGCGATCGTCCCCTGGTCGGGGCGTCACTATCTCCGTTATTTCAATATGATTGACGCTCTTTCCGGCCATTTTGGATTCGATATCAACACCCCCTTTCAGGATCTGCCGACGAAAATCGCGGAGGCGTTGCTCTATGGTTCGGGTGAAGAAAGTATTCGCTTTTATGCCGATCGCGGCGGCCGGCGTTTTTTTCACACCCGGCCGTTCGAGGGTGTGCTCAACGAACTCGACCGAAGATACAAGGAGACCACATCGCTGCATGTGCGGATGGATCTGTCCCGCTTCATAAACCTTCGGGAATGTCCGGCCTGTCATGGCGCCCGCCTGAAGCCGGAGAGTCTTGCGGTGACCGTCGGCGGCAAAAATATCCATGAGCTGTGCTGTTTTCCGCTTAAGGAGTGCCGGGAGTTTGTAGCGTCAATTCCGTTTTCCCCGCAGGAGGTCAGGATTACCGAGCGGGTGATGAAGGAAATCAGGGCGCGGCTGGGTTTCCTGCTTGATGTCGGCATGGATTACCTGACCCTGGCGCGGGCGTCAGGCAGTCTTTCCGGTGGCGAGGGGCAAAGAATCCGTCTTGCCACCCAGATCGGGTCGGGGCTGGTCGGGGTTCTCTATGTGCTGGATGAGCCGACCGTCGGTCTGCATCAGAGGGACAATGTTCGTCTGATTGCGACGTTAAAGCGGTTGCGCGATATGGGAAACACGGTCCTTGTTGTCGAGCATGACAAGGATATGATGATGGCATCGGATCAGATTATCGACATCGGTCCGGGGGCGGGGATGTTCGGCGGAGAGGTGATATTTCAGGGGACGCCTGCGGAGATTTGTCGTTCGGAAGAGTCGCTGACCGGGCAGTACCTTTCCGGGCGGAAGTCTATCCCGGTCCCTCGGAAAAGGCGGCCGCTTGCGGGGCGTTTTATCGTTCTGGAAGGGGCGAACGAGCATAACCTTAAAAATATCGATATAAGAATTCCCGTCGGCATCTTCACCGCGGTGACCGGGGTTTCCGGTTCCGGCAAAAGCACGATGGTGATAGAGACGCTTTACAAGGCGCTTGCCAGAAGAATCAACCAGGAACGTATGGGGGGCGGCAAGGTGAGGCGCATTGCCGATTTCGGCGGCATCGAGCGGGTCATCATGATGAACCAGCAGCCGATCGGACGGACGCCGCGCTCGAATCCGGTTACCTATACCGGCATTTTCTCCCATATCCGGGAGCTTTTCACCGGGCTTCCCGAGGCGCGACTCCGGGGCTACAAGGCGGGACGTTTCAGCTTCAATGTCAGGGGAGGGCGCTGCGAGGCGTGCGAGGGGAACGGCCTGATCAAAATCGAGATGCACTTTCTGCCGGACGTCTATGTGACCTGCGACGCCTGCCAGGGCCGGCGGTTCAATCAGGATACCCTCGAAATACGTTACAAGGGCAAAAACATTGCCGAAATCCTCGACATGACCGTTCAGCAGGCGCTTTCATTTTTCGAGCATATCCCGTCGATTCGCGAGAAGCTTCAGCTTTTGCAAGATGTAGGCTTGGGGTACATCCACCTCGGCCAATCGGCGACAACCCTCTCCGGCGGCGAGGCGCAACGGATCAAGCTCTCTCGCGAGCTGGGGAAGAGAGCCAACAGCAATACCCTCTACATCCTCGATGAGCCGACTATCGGTCTTCATTTTTCCGACATCCAGAAGCTGCTCGATGTTTTGATGCGCCTCGTGGACATGGGAAATACCGTCGTCCTGATCGAGCACAACCTCGACATGATCAAGTCAGCCGATTACATCATCGATCTTGGTCCGGAAGGCGGTCCCGGCGGCGGACGAATCATCGCCTCCGGAACTCCGGAAGAGGTTGCCAAAACGGAGCATTCCCATACCGGCCGGTTTTTGCGGGAGCTGCTGTGAGAAACCCCTGTTCAAAGGATTTGCCGTCTTTCTAAAGCCCCAGATAGCTCTTGCGCAGCACCTCGTTTCGGAGCAGTTCCTCCGCGGTTCCCTGCGCAATAATTTTACCCGAGGAGAGCACGTAATTGCGGTTGGACATTTTAAAGACGGCGCTCACATCCTGCTCCACCAGCAGGATAGTTATTCCCATGCGGTTGATCTCGGATATCTTTTCAAAAACCTCCTGACAAATCAGCGGGGCCAGACCGGTCGATGGTTCGTCAATGCAAAGCAGCTCGGGATCAGACATGAAGGCCCTGCCAATGGCCAGCATCTGCTGTTCGCCGCCGGAAAGGGTCCCGGAAATCTGGGCGGCCCGTTTTTTGAGAACCGGAAACAGCTCATAAACTTTATTCAGGACATCCCGGCTTTTGTTCTTGTTTTTCTGAAGATACGCGCCTGCTCTTAAATTTTCGAGCACGCTCATTTCCCGAAACGGCCGTCTCCTTTCAGGGCAGAGAACAAGCCCCCGCTGGACAATGGCGTGGGCGGGAGTTTGATCGATGCATTCGCCTTTGAAGGTTATCGACCCTTCCAGAAAGATGTCTCCCGCGGTGGAACGGCGTCGGATCTCCCTCTCCCAGGCGACCAGACCGCTGATTGCCCGGAGCGTCGTGGATTTTCCCGCGCCGTTTGGCCCGACCAGGGCGACCAGTTCCCCTTTTTCAACCTTCAGGCTGACATCGTTTACCAGAACGGCCTTGTCATACCGCACGCTTAAATGAGAGACTTCGAGGAGCATGGCTATTGTCCTCCCCCCTTTCCCAGATAGGCCTCGATCACCAGCGGATTGTTCACCACCTCTTCGGGGGTGCCCTCGGCAAGAATCGAACCGAAGTTGAGAACGATGATCCGATCCACGATTTTCATGAGCTGCTGTAATTTGTGCTCCACGATGATCATCGCCGGCCCCTCGCTGTGCAGGCGCCCAAAGCGTCCGCCCCTGTGGAGTCGGTGGATGGATTTTGCCATCAACTCCGTTTCGGCAGGGCTGAGTCCGCCGAATGGTTCATCCAGCAGCAGCAATTCCGGCTCCGTCGCCACCGTTCGCGCTACCTCAAGTCTTTTCAAGTCTCCCTGGGACAGAGTGGATGCCTTTTCCAAAGCCATATCGGAGATGCCTGCGAATTCGAGGGCGTCCATGGCCTTTGCCTCCACAATCTTTACCCACTCACCTTTTTTCATGACTCGTGGGGAGAGGCAGGAAACCATCACATTGGCAATAATGGGAAGGCGGCGAAACGGCCGCATATTCTGAAAAGTGCCGGCTATTCCCATATTGACGATGTCCCAGATCTTCATGCCGACGATCTGTTTTCCCTTGAAACGAACGCTTCCCGAATTGGGTTTCAATATTCCGGTGAGAAGTCGCAGCAGGGTGGTTTTCCCAGCGCCGTTGGGACCGATGAGCCCGATGATCTCCTTTTGCTCCATCCGCAGCCGGATGTCATTGACTGCACGCAGACCGCCGAAATTTTTGGTTAGTCCTTCCACTTCCAGAAGTGGTACGGTCATGTCAGCACTCCTCGCTCTCCTCTCGCAATTCCCGCCGCGAAACCTTGCCGACGTCTGTTTTCGGCAGCTCGCCGCGGAATTCAACGATCTTCGGCACCTTGTAATGGGCAAGACGCCCGGAGCAAAAATTTACGATTTCTTCTTCCGAAATCTTGCCTCTGGCCTCGCTTTCCAGAACTACATAGGCCTTGATCAGGTTTCCGACTGCCGGATCAGGGACGCCCACAACGCCGGCGGCTTTGATCTGGGGATGTTGGTAGAGGACTTCCTCGACATGTCGGGCGAAAACCGAGTAACCTTTATATTTTATCAGATCCCGTTTACGGTCGAAGAAGTGGAAGTATCCCTCCTCGTCCATGCTGACCAGATCCCCGGTGCGCATCCAGGTGGTTCCATCAATTTCGAACATGATCTCCTGTGTACTTTCCGGTCTTTTCCAATAGCCCTGCATGATGTTGGGGCCGGATAAAATCATCTCGCCGACTTCGCCGACGGGGATAAATTCAGTTCCCTCGGGATCGATGATTGCTGCCCCTACATTCGGCAGGGGCACTCCGAACGAGCCCTTCTTGTAGCGGTTCATCGGCGAGCTGTGGCTGGCGGATGTGGTTTCCGTCATCCCGTACCCCTCGAGGATTTGCGACCCGGTCCTTTTTACCCAGCCGTCAATTGTCGATTCGTGCAGCGTATCAGCCCCGCAGACAATCAGTTTCAGGCGCTTCCAGTTAACCCGGCCGGTTTTTTCATACTCCTTCAGATATTCAAACAGGGTGGGCACTCCGTAGAATCCGGAGGCCTGATAACGCTCCATTGCCGAGAGGATTTCATCAATGTCGGGGGTTGTAAACAGAACAAGGGTTGCTCCGTAAGCCAGGCCGGCAATCATTACAACCACTTGTCCGTATATGTGAAACAGGGGTAAAAAGGCCATGATCACCTCTTTTCCTTCTTCAAATATCGGCCAGAAGGCCCGTGTCTGAGCCTGCAGGGCGACGATATTCCGGTGCGTCAACATGGCAGCCTTGGGAAGCCCGGTGGTGCCTCCCGTGTAAGGCAGGACGGCAAGGTCCTTCCACGGGTCAATCGCGACGGTCGGGGGTTCGGGGGGATATTTTTTCAGTAACTCCTGAAAGGATTTTACCCCCCTTTTTTTGAGCTCTTCCATCGCAAGGCCGGATTTTCCGGAAGAGTGCCGGGCTCCGCCGGCGAAGATTTTTTTCAAGGTGGGGAGATATTCATTAATGCTGGTCAAAATTACCCGTTCTGCACAGAAGCCCGCCTTGTCGATGTTTTCGAAGAGAATATCCTGGCAAATGACGATCTTCGTTTCACTGTCCTCAAGCTGATGCTTCACCTCGATGCTTGTATACACCGGGCTTATCGGCGTCACCTTCGCGCCCAGCCGCAGCGAGGCGAAATAGGAAATTACGTATTGGGGACTGTTCAGCAGATGAAGCGCCACGGTATCTCCCTTTTGGATTCCCAGATCCGCAAGGGCGGTGGCCATCCTGTTCACCAGTTCCCGGAGCTCGCGGTAGTTTATCTTCTTACCGTAAAAGATCAAAGCCGGGCGGTTTTCGTATTTTTCAGCCGTCTGTTCGAAGAGCTCCGGCACTGATATCTCGGGGATGTCAATTTGGGCGGGAACTTCTTCCGGGTAGTTCTTCAGCCACGGTTGGGAAAGATACGCATCCTTATGGTCCATAATTGCATCCTTTCTTTCAGCGCCGGTCAATTCAGCGAAGCGCTGCAAATCCGGCATGTTTTCCGGGTCGCTATGTTTTTTACCTTGCAACGGGGGCACTCCTTTTCGGTCTTGTCTCTTATCCAGGGCGCCAGCCCTTCCGGCATGTAAAGCAGGACCATTAAGACGATGGCGGCGAAAATGAGAGTCCGGTATTCGGGCCAGAAGCGGACAAACTCCAGAAGCGGAAAAAGGATGAACACCGCCGCCACCGGGCCGTAAATTGTTGCCATCCCACCGAAAACGCCCCAGATCACAACTGTAAAGGACATGGAGACCTCCAGCGTAGACGGGCCGGCTATTCTCATGTAATGGGCATAGAGACCGCCTGCTATGCCCGCGAAGAAACCGCTCAGGCAGAAGGCCAGCAGCTTGTAGCGGGTTGTGTTGATCCCCGAGGCCTTGACTGCGAGCTCGTCTTCGCGGATGGCATGAAAAATGATCCCGGTATGGGAATCGGTAATTTTCCACATGAGGGAGCACAGGGTGAGCATCAGGACAACATGGATATAGTAATTGCCGACGAGGGAATTGGAAAGGCGCTTAAGACCGGAAATACCCAATTCGCCGCCGGTTAAATCAGGCAAAGCAAAAACGATGCCCATCAAGATGATCGGAAACGCAAGCGTGGTCAGGGCCAGGTATGTCCGTTTCAGCCGCAGGCAGGGTATCCCGACCAGAAGCCCGGCAAGTACCGCCGCCGCGGCGCCGAGGGGTACGCATCCCCAGGGGGGGATGTGGAAATGAATATTCAGGAGCGCCGAGGTGTAGGCGCCGATGCCGAAGAAAAGGGCATGTCCGAAGTTCATCTGGCCGGTAAAGCCGGACAGAAAATCCCAGCTTGCTGCCAGGATGGCGAAGATACTGGTCAGGATGATAACCCTGATCAGATAGGGATTCTGATTTACAAGGGGAATTGCCAGGAGCGTTAAAAAGAAGAGGGCGACAATGATCCGGCTGGGAAGAACCAGCACCTCTTCATGGATGAGCGTATAGATCCTTTTTATATGTAATCCGACGGTGAACATACCTACCTTTCTTCCTCAAAAGAGACGCCGAACAGTCCTTCCGGCCGCAGCAGCAGCACAACTATCATGATAATCAAGGCGACCGACCCTTTCAGAAACGCGCCCTTGGGGATCATGAAGACCACCAGGGCCTCGGTAAAACCGAGAATATACGAGGCGATAAAGCTTCCTTTAATGCTGCCCAATCCTCCCAGAACGACAACTGCCATCATCATGATCAAGGGTTCCATCCACATGTAGGGGCTAAGCACCATCAGGGGGGCAATGACAGCTCCGGTAAAGCCGGCAAGCGCAACCGAAATGCCCATTGCGATCATGGCCAGCCTGCTGTCGTTCATGCCCATCAGATTGGCAACTTCCCTGTCCTCGGCAATGGAGCGGATTGCGAGGCCAAGCCGGGTCTTCATCAAGAGCATCCAGAGAATTGCCATCAGCAGAAGGGCCACGACGAAGCTCAGCACCTGCTGATTGAATATCTTGACTCCGAACAGGGAAAAGTACCCCTCAATGAGGGGCGATACGGTAAGATAATCCCCGGTGAAGATAAGCATCATCGTTTCCTGAAAGATCATCGCCAGGGCAATGGTGGCGATCAGGACAGCGGCTTCGTGTTCGCGGATCTTGTCGATCAGGAATGTGTACGCCAGCAGGCCGAGGAAGGTGACGGAAAGAATGGAAATCAACATGCCTGGAACGGGGCCCATACCGAGCCGTACGCATAAAAGATAGATGCCGTAGCCGGCGATCATGTAAAAGGCCGTATGAGCGATGTTGACAATACGGGCGACTCCGAAGATCAGGGAAAAACCGATGGAGAGCAACGCCAGCATGCTGCCTGTGATAAGACCGGTGATGATAATATTCATAAGACCTCGCAGAGCCTTTTGACAAAGGTTAGAGGACGGCTATCCCCGCTCTGGGATCGAGCGGGGATAAAAAAAATCCGGGAAGCAGGCTATTTTTTCATCCAGGGTGGTATTTTGTAGGGAACGATGCCCTTATAGGTGATTTCAGGAGTGCCGGGTGCGGCAACCCATTTATTGGGCCACACCCCGACGAGTTTGCCGTCCTGCCATTGAACGCCCAGGCTGGTCAGATATCCGGGGCCCCAGGTGAGATCATGAGTAGGACGGCCCTGGGCGTCTTTTTCGTATTTTACCTTACCACTGGGGACCAGATATTCCCGGTTCTCAAGGTGGGCGACGATCTTGTCGGCATCCAGGCTTCCTACGGCTTCAATGGAGGGGACGAGGGCCTCGACGATTGCCGTATGGGTGTCCGCGGTATAAGTGGGGACTTCCCCAAAGCGCTTGTAATAGGCCTCAACGAAGGGCGCCGTCAGATTGTTGTACTCCACCCCCCGGACATAGGTATTGGTTGTAAAAACGTAATTTCCCATGCCTTTGGTGGCTTCCCAAAAGCCATTCTTCTGGGCTTCCACATTAATCCCGACTTGGACCGCCGGGATTTTTAATTCCCCTGCCTGTCTTGCGAAGGGAATTCCGACCGAGGAGGAAAAGATTGTAAAGATTAAATTGGCGCCGCTTTTCTGGATTGCGGCAAGTTCCGCGGTGACGTCCGTGGCAACCGCGGAGGGGCGCCATGTCCCGACGATTTGCATGCCCATTTTAGGGATGACGCTTTGCGCTGCCGTAATCATCGGGTCAACCCATACCGCCTTTTCCGCAACGATTGCCACCTTTACCGTCGGCAATTGGAGCTCTTTTTTCAGGATTGCCCCGACATAGCCCATATGGGCAAAGCTGGTTCTGACCAGATACGAAGAGTTGAACGGAGTTACGCGGAAAAAATATTTGTAGCGGCTGTAGTCTTTCGCAACCCTTGTGCAGAGCTCGGGATGAGCCGCCCCCGCGCTCATAAATATTTTTTTATAGTCCATGGCGATGTCCTGCATTGCCAGAACCGCCTCTGTCCGAAAACCGCCGACGATGAAATCAACCTTGTCGCTGGTGATCAGCCTCTCAATGGCGTTAGTGGCATCGGTCAAGCTTAAAAATTCATTGGAATCGGCTTTTACCAATTCGATCTTCATTTTTTCCTTGCCGACCTGGATTCCGCCCCGGGCGTTGATCTCCTCAGCACCCATCAAGGCGCCGTTCCAATGACCCTTGCCCTGGACAAAATTCATCGGTCCGATGACGCCGATTTTGATGGTGCGCGCCCAAACGGGGAAAACCATCATGATGACCAAAAACGCCGATATTATAACGTTCGCTATCCAAGACATTCTTTTCATTGTGCTTTTCTCCTTTCATTGGCAGGTGTTTGTCTGGAAAAAGCCCCTCAGGAGACACGGGAAAGACGGCTGCGGCAGACTAAGGAAAATCAAGGCGCTCCTATCCCTGCCCGGTCTCTATCGTTCAGATTAGCTTAAAATAAAATCGAGAAAAAGATGAAGTTACCAATACCACTTGTCTTTTTGGGAAGTCAAGAGCTTTTTGTGCAAATGAGATTATTCTTGTAATTGTTTCACAGCTGATATTTTTATGGTGTCAGAACTTCATTCCCGGCATGTTTAAAGAAGCGGTGTTGCCTCCGTCAACGGCGATCGCCTGGCCGGTTATGAAGCTTGCTTCGTCGCTTGCCAGAAAAAGGATTGCGGCGGCAGCCTCTTCCGGTTTACCGTACCGCCTCAATTCGGCCCGGTTTCCCAGTTTTTCCGCTTTTCCCAGAGAGCGGGCGTAGTCAAAGATCGGTTTGGTCATACCCGTCTCTATGAGGCCCGGGCAGACCGCGTTTACGCGGACATTGTCGATTCCCAGGTCGCAGGCGGAGGTCATTGTGAAATTTATCAGCGCTGCCTTGCAGGCGCTGTAGGCATTGCCCCCTGCGCCTGCTCTTATCCCCGCGATCGAGGAGGTGTTCACAATGGACCCGCTCCTCCTTTGACGCATATGAGAGGCGATATGCTTGGTTCCGAATACCGCCCCCATGATGTTGATACCCCAGACCTTTTGCCAATCTTCGGAAGACTGCTCCTCCAGCGGATCTATTTTGCCGGCAATGCCGGCGTTATTGCAGAGAATGTCGATTGCCGAATATGATGCGATGCCGAAGTCGACGAGTTCCCTGACCTGCCGCTCGACGGAAACATCCACGACCCTGAAGACTCCTTCCCCTCCCTCGGCGCTTACCAGTTCCATTGTTTCCCGGAGTCCCTCCTCGTTGATGTCGGCTATGACGAGCCGGGCTCCGGCGCGCGCAAAAAGCCGGGCGGCTGCCTGTCCGATGCCGGAGCCGGCCCCGGTAATGATGGCGACCTTGCCTGCAAGACGCTGGTTATTGTTCATTCCTGCCTCCTTCCCGCCTGCTTTGCAACTTTCCCCCCAAGCGGCCATGGATGGCATTTGAAGCGAATGTCCTGCCGTTGTCAAGGTGAAAAAGGGCGAAAATATTCTTGACTTTTACTTGCTGCTTAATCATAAGGGAAGAGAAAATGCCTGTTATTATAAGAAAAGGGTTCGTGGACAAACGGCCTGGAGCGATTTCAGGAATTTTTACTGTCAGCGTTACTCAATGAATAGTTGTGCCCCAATCGTAAAAACATCAGCCTGTGAGGGAATATCATGAAAAAAATGTTCATCTTCTGTTTTTGCCTGCTTCTTGCGTCGTTGTCTTCCCTGGTTCATGCTGAGGGAAAAACGCTCGTCCAGCAAGGCGTTGAACAATACCAGCAGGAGAACTATGAAGAGGCGATAGAACTTTTTACCAGGGTGCGCCAGCAGGAACCGGGCTCAGCCGAGGCGGCTTTCTTCCTGGGAATGGCCTATAAACAGGTGCTTGACTATCAGAAGGCAGCCACCCATTTGCGGGATGCGGCCACCCTCACGCCGCCGGTCAAGGAGGCGCTGGTTGACCTTATCGATTCCCTCTACCAGACAGGCCAACTGGACGAGGCACTAAAATGGATCGAGACGGCGGAAGCCGTCGGCGCTGCCCCTCCCCGCGTGGCTTTTCTGAAAGGCCTTGTTCTGGCAAGGAGGGACAAAAATCAGGAAGCCGCCGCGGCCTTTGAAAAATCCAAGCAGCTTGAACCAACTCTCTCGCAGGCCGCAGATTTTCAGATTGGAATAATTAACATCAAGGAAAGAAAACTGGAAAGGGCCAAGGTTCGTTTTCAGGCGATCATTTTGCAGGATCCGCTGTCCGATCTGGCAGGCTTTGCCCGGCAGTACCTGGCCATGGTGGAGGAGCGGCTTTATCAGGAAAGACCTCTGCATCTTACCGTGGGCGTTATTGGGGGCTACGACAGCAATATCGCTTCCAATCCCCTGGATTCGCCGGCGGCGGTAAATGTTACGGACGCGAAAGGGGAGTACATCTCCTCCAGCGTGCGTCTGGATTATTCGCCAAGACTTGCGGAGCCATGGCTTTTCAACGCCCAGTACACCGCTGCTTCCACGGTGTACTCCAAGTTTACCCATTCCCATGATTCGCTGGCCAATAGCTTTTCCGTCTCTCCAGGGTATAATTTCGGCCGTTTCGCCTTGAACTTCAATGCGAGTTACACAAACGTTCTGTTGCGCACCGACCCGTATATGGCACTTGACCCGGAAATGAGTAGCCCGGGTTATAAAAGATATCTGGATTACATTTCTGCAGGGCCCGCCTTCCGGTATTTTATGAATCAGGAGCATATCCTTGAGGTCTTCATCGGTTACGATAAGAAGAACTACCACCACCAGGCCGTTTATTTGCCGGAAGACGAACGGGATACCGCGGGGCTGAGGGAGTATGTCAGTTGGATCTGGCTGTTCAGGGAGAATGCCCTTCTCAATCTCCGCTACGACTTCGCCAGGGAACACGCCGACGGCCGGAAATGGGATAACGACAGCCATCGTGTCACGTTAAATCTCAGTTTGCCTGTCACTTCGGAAGAGACGGGCAAGCGCCTCGGGCCGGTCACGCTGCAACTCACCGGCAGCGCCTATTTTCAGAGGTACAGCTATGAGGTGAATTGGCCGCCGCAGGAGACGCGAAGGGACAATGTCTATACCGGTTCGGTGGGCTTGACTTGGCGGTTCTGGAAATACGCCAGCCTGATTGCCCAGTATACGAGAACGCAAAGCAGGTCCAATGTGTGGATGTACGAATACAACCGTGACCAGTATGCGCTCGGTTGCGAATTCAGGTATTAACGGCACTTGACAAGCAAAAAGCGGAGGTAACACAATGAAAAGGATATCCGTGATCATATCACTATTGGCCTTACTGACTGTATTTACCGGTTTCGCCGAGGCAGCGCCGGTTGCCAAATTTACCAGCCTGGAGGGAAATGTCGATGTGACATCTCCCGGGAAGGAGGCGGTAAAGGCAAATATGGGAGACCCGTTGAATGTGGGCGATATCATCCGCACGAAGAGCAAAGCCAAGTGCGAAATCACTTTCTTGGAAGGAAGCGTTTTGCGGTTGGCCGCCAACAGTCGTTTGCGCGTTACCGAGTTTTCTCAGGAAAAAGAAAAAAGGAGCGCAACCATTGATCTGTTCCGGGGAAAGGTGCAGAACATCGTCAAGGCGGCGGCAGGCCAGTCGAAATACGAAGTTCACACTCCTACGGCCGTTTGCGGTGTCCGTGGCACTCAGTTTTATACCTACTATCAGTCGGGGATCAGCGGCGCCGTGGTGACGGAAGGGACGGTTTATGCCTACAGTTCCAACAAGCCGGGCGAGGTGCGAACGATTGGCACCGGTCAGGCGATGGTTGTGACGAATCCCAATACGCCGCCGTCGGTGCGGACAGCCACGACGAAGGAAGTGGAACAGCACCATCAGGATACCAAGCCTTCTGAAAAAGCAAAGGAAGAAACAAAAAAGGATGAGGAGAAAAAGCCGGAGGCTTTAGCGGCCAAGACCGGGGAGGGCGATAAGGCGGTAGCAGAGAAAGAGGAACAGAAGACCGAGGCGAAGGCGGAAGAGAAGACATCCGGAGCCAAAGCGGAGGAAGAAGCAAAAAAGGATGAGGAGAAAAAGCCGGAGGCGTTAGCGGCCAAGACTGGGGAGGGAGATAAGGCAGAAGCAAAGAAGGAGGAACAGAAGACCGTGGCAAGGGCGGAAGAGAAGACAGCCGGAGCCAAAGCGGAGGAAAAACCTGTGCAGGATTTTTCAGCGGCGGGGGGGGCCAATACGCCTTCCCCGGTAGCGGAAAAGCCGACGGAGGAGGCCCCCAAGATTGTTCTCGCTATAGAATCCGCGGCTCAGAAAGAGCAGTCGGCTGTGGTAGATATAGTTTCTGCGGTTGTAGCAGCAGCGCCCAGTGTTTTACCGACTCCCCAGACGACGGGGTTCACTGCCCCGGAGCCGACTGTTCCCATCAAGCCGATTGTACCGCCGATAGCAGATGCGATCCCGCCAGTGATCAC
>Ga0172368_10002031_pt1 | contig 26523 bp, 22 predicted proteins | sample Lak11m_FD_114540 | JGI IMG/M metagenome (GOLD analysis project Ga0172368, IMG submission 114540) | Freshwater microbial communities from Kabuno Bay, South-Kivu, Congo - kab_022012_11m | ecosystem: Environmental > Aquatic > Freshwater > Lake | place: Democratic Republic of the Congo: South-Kivu...
CGATCTGGCGGGCAGCTTCCGCCAGCCAGCGCGTGCCGTTATTGCCCAGTTCGACTCGTCCCAGGCCAGGATGATTCCACAAAAAGCCGTAGCCGCGATTGGAAAGCAACAGCGGGATGCAAACTTCGGTATTTTGTTGTGCGAGATCGATCACACAGCCTTTCTGGTCAAGCAGCCCATGCTGATGTTGGCCCAGGCCAAAAAAACGCTCTTCCGACTGTGATCGAAAGCGTACATCCAGTTCGAATAAACCGCCGTTTCGACTGCGGTAGTTGCGCCCGCGTGGGCGGATGACGCTTGTTGCGACTTCTTCCAGGAGGAACTCGTTGGTTGTGGTATTGAAGAAACGCAGTCTACCTTCGCTATCTACCTCACAGGCCAACAGTCCATTGTAGACGCGCATTCCATGATCAGATTGCGCTAACTGGCACTGGGCAGGCGGTGCAGGCAATAGCGCACCGGCTAAATCGAGCGGCTGCGGTAAGTGACCAGCGCGCACACGCAGCGCATCCGGCCCGTATGGTTCAATCCACAACTGTTCGCCACCTTGCGCGGCGCACAGGCCATTCTTGAATGTTTTGAAGTTCATTATTTAGAAACCCAGCGGGTCTGTTTTCGTTCGCGGCGTGCGATAAATTTCATCCGGCCAGGCCAGCTCGATGCCCATCTGCTCGACGAGCAGCGCCTGGAAATCTTCAAGCAGGCGCGCGTTTTCCGTCACAGCCCCCGGGCGCACATGACGCAGCCGGCAGAACGCCGCCAGCGCGCCGCTGGCCTCGCCTATGTTCCACTCGACCGGGTGCAGGCGGTAACAGCCATTGGTTATGTGTGTGGTGCCGATATTTTTACAGGCCGGCAGCAGGTTTTGCACTCGTGCCGGCACCAACGCACCCAGTGGGATTTGGAACGGCCAACTGGTGATATCGACAAAGTTACGCGGACCGGGGCTAGGGTGCAGGTCGATGCGATAGCTGCCGATGCCGACCGAATCATGGAAGAGTTCCGCGCCTTGCAGCGCGCAGCGCGCTTCGACGCCTACATGCTGCTCCAGCACAGTGAACTGCGCCTGGATGCGCCGGCTTTCACGGATGTAGGGACTGCGCGCCAGGCCGTGCTCGGTGCCAAAGATGTCTCCGCGCAAGCGCAGCCCAGGATAACCGCAGCCGCCATCTAAGCGGGGCGCTTCGGTCTGCATCCAATAAAGCAGCGACAGGCTGAGTTGCTGGGCATCCGCTAAAATGGCAGCTTTCTGCTGTGCATCTGGTCCGACCAGTGGCTGTAAAAAGTAGTCGAGCTGGACCCAGTTGACCAGCACGATATCACTGGGATAGGTTCCTTCGCGGAAGTTCCTGCGGTACAGGAGGCGCCGGAAATGCCAGAGGTCATCGCCCTGCGGGGCGTCACTCGGGCCGCTGAATATTGGGCGGCTGACCGGCTGAAGCGTTAGCGGGTCGCTGTAGACCCAACCGAGCTGGGGTCCCGGCCAAAAGGGGGCGCGGTAGCCGCGCCAGAAGTCGAAACGCTCGGGCTTTTGGATTGTATGGTCTTCGCCGGGCAGATAGTCGATGGCAAAACACCAGCTAAATGCCTGCTGGTCGGCTGGGTTAGGCTCGCCCGGCAAGGCATGCAGCTCACCGGTCTGCGCCTGGCTTTCAGCCCCCACCACATGCTCGACACCTGCCAACGACAGCAAGTCACCCAACTCGGTCGCATCCAGAATAAAGTCCGCGCTGATCTCGACTTCTTCCTCGCTTTGCACTTGTCGCAGGCAAATCGACTTCACCTCGTCGCCTTGTGTGGTAGCCGCGAACGGAATCCATTGAAACAACATCTGCAGTTGACCCATCGCAATATAGGGCGCCAGAAATTCTTCGAGCACCGCGCGCGATACACGCGGCTCATGGCACAGGCGGCTGACATTGCCCATGCCCGGGTTGAAATATGGCGCAGCGGCGGCTTCCGCTGTTAATGGGTACTGCCGGTGATAGTAGGAGCGGATGCGATTGCGCAGTTCTCGGTAGCTGCGCGTGGCACCCAGGGTTTCAATCCAGGGATGCTCATCGGGCGGAACACCCTGGGCCGTCATTTGACCGCCCAACCAGTCGGTTTCTTCGGACAGGATCACCTGCTGACCCAGCTTTAACGCAGCCAGGGCCGCGGCGCAACCACCTAACCCGGCGCCCACAATCAGAACGTCGGTATGCAGATCATTCATAGCAGGTCTTATCCTTTCGAGCCTGAGAGCGAGAAGCTTTCCACCACCTGGCGCTGGGCCACCACGTAAAAGACCAGCACCGGCAGGACCGCCAGGGTGGTGGCCGCGAGCTGCACATTCCACAAGGGGGCGCCGTACTGGTCGGTGAAGCCGCGCAGCGAGAGCGGTATGGTGAACAGGGCCAGGTCATCCAGATAAATCAACGGATCCAGGAAAGCGTTCCAGCTGGACAGGAAGGTCAGGATGGCAACCGAGGTCAGCGCTGGACGAGCGATGGGCAAGGCAATGCGCCAGTATATTCCAAAGCGGTTCAGACCATCCATCATCGCCGCGTCTTCGAGATCCTGCGGCAGGTTTAAGAAATACTGGCGCATCATAAAAGTACCCAGCACGCCGCCCATGCCCAGGATTGGGATCAAAATCAACGGCAGGTGGGTGTTGGTCCAGCCGAGGGACTTCATCGTGATGAAGTTAGGAATGATCGTGACCTCGTTCGGCATCATCATGCCGCTCAATAAAATAAGAAAGAGCAGCGACGAACCTTTGAAGCTGATGCGAGCGAAGGCATAACCAGCCAGCGAAGAAACCAGCAGGGTACCAGCCGTCACCAAGACAGCGATATACAGGCTGTTGGCATAGTGCAGGGCATAGGGTTGGAAGGTGAATACCTCAGTGAAGTTCTCCCAATGCCAGGTCGAAGGAAGCAGAGTCGGCGGAAAGGCAAAAATTTCATTGACCGTCTTGAAGGCGCTGGTAATCATCCACCAGAACGGATACAGAAATGGCAGCGCTAAACCGGCCAGACCACCAGGCTGCTCCCCCTAATTTTTTACGCCAGAACATTCGATTAGCGTTCATTGTAAACCACCTTTTTACGCACTCTCCACTGTACCAGTGTCAGCAGCAGCGCTGTCAGGAAAAGAACCACAGCAAGTGTGCTGGCATAGCCGGTCTCATAGATGCGGAAAGCGGCGAAGTAAACGTAGTAAGCCAGCACCATGGTCGCGTTAGACGGCCCACCGCTGGTCAGAAGTATAATGTGATCGAGCACGTTTAGTGAACCAATCACGGTCACGACGGTCACCAGCATGATGGTGGGAGCCAGGAAGGGCAGGATGATGTGGCGTAGAATCTGCCACGGGTTCGCACCATCCACACTGGCTGCCTCAACATATTCCTTCGGCAGGTCTTTAATGGCTGCCAGGAAAATGATGATGTTCAGCCCCACGTTTTTCAGTACGCGTGTTACGACCACGGATGTCATCGCCCAGAACGGTTCTTGCAGCCAGTTGGGTCCGTGGATGCCAAATAGCTGCAAGAACTGGTTGAGCGAGCCTTCTTCACCTTGCAAAACAAAGCGCCAGACGATCCCCCAGGCCACTGTGGAGGTCACAATTGGTGAGAAGAATACAGTGCGAAATAAGGTCGAGCCAGCTAGATTGCGCGCCAGCAGCAGGGCTAACCCAAGCGCGATCACCATATTGAGCGGCACCAGGCCCAGCATGAAGATCAGGCTGGTGCCCAATACCTTTAAAAAGTGCGGGTCGCCTGCCAGCATCTGGCGGTAATTCTCCAACCCGATAAAGGTCACCTTGCCGGTCAGTAAGTTGCGGCTCTGAAAGCTGAACACAAACACGGCCAGCAGTGGACCCAGCACAAAAGCCAAAAAGCCCAATAATTGCGGGGCAATGAACATGTAGCCCATCAGCGAGTCACGCTGCTTGAGCTTAAAGCCCATCCCCGCGGCACGTTTAGAGGTGGAGAGAGACGATTCAGACGGAATGTCCATGTCAATCCTTGAGAAAAATCTCGATGACCGGTACACATACGTCTGGTTTTTGAATAGGTAGTTCCAGTACCAACGCTCCTGGCGCGACCGGCACGGTGATCGGCAGGGAAGGATGGTTGGGATCCTTCTCAAAATACTTCACTTCCGAGCCGTCGTGGAGGAATTGAGCATATTCTACCTGCCCGGCAAGACCATCCAGGTGCAGATGGCGCATTGGCCATGAAAAGATATGCAGGAAAATTCGCCTGCCGTTTTGGGTATAGCGGCAGTCGGGCGGCGGAGTATAGGCACTGCCGCCGCAGTTGTAAATGGCGCGGCTATGCAGGCGCATCCAGCACCCGATCTCACGCAGGCGGTCGATGGTGCGTCCTGGCAGTTCTCCACGCGCGTTGGGGCCAACATTAAGCAACAGGTTGCCGTTTTTCGAGACACTGTCGATCAAAATCTTAATCAGCATCTCGGCTGGTTTCCAGTCCAGGTTGTCACGATCGTAGCCCCAGCTGCCGTTCATCGTCTGGCAGGCTTCCCAGGCCTGTGGACCGTCGTTGAACTCAAAACCATAACGCGGCTGATACTGTTCGGGGGTGATGATGTCACCTCCGATTTCCATGCGATCGTTGACCAGCACATGCGGCTGTATGCTGCGGATCAGATTCATCAGTTCTTCGGCCTGCCAATCCTGCTTGCCTTTCCCTTTGGCCCAGCCCCAATCTTCAAATGAATAGGAAAAATCTAACCAGAGGATATCGATGGTACCAAAGCGAGTGAGCAGTTCACGCACCTGACCATGCAGGTAGTCCGTATAGGTGCGGATATTGCGGTGCTGTTGTGAGCGGCGGTAGGCTTCATCGTTGCGCATGGGATGGTAGCCATCGATCGGGAACTCGGGGTGATGCCAGTCAATCAGCGAGTAGTAAAAACCGGTGCGCAGCCCGGCCTCGCGAAAGGCGGATACCATTGGAGTCAGCAAATCTCGGCGGGCTGGGGTGTTGGTCGCTTTATAGTCGGTCAGTGGCGAGTCCCACAGGCAGAAACCCTCGTGGTGTTTGGTCGTCGCTACATAATATTGCATCCCGGCATTTTTGGCCTCGGCTGCCCAAACCTGCGGATCATATAGATCCGGGTCAAAGTGTTCGAAATAGCGGTCGTAGGCAGCGTCGCTCAGACATTCACGCTTTTTAACCCACTCGTGGCGAGCCGGCAGAGCATACAGCCCCCAGGTGATGAACATGCCAAAGCGGGCTTTTGTAAACCAGTCCAGATCACCATGCATATTTATGGTCATACAGATTCCACCCGAAAATGCCGATTGGTTGTTGTTTGTTGTGGGTGCCGCCCCACCTTCCATGGTGAGACGGCACCCATTCTGCCAGTGAGCTACTTGTTGAGATACGGCGTGATTGCCTTGCAAGTGCCTGCTAGGACGGCCTTTACATCGGCATCTTTGTTCCACAACTTGTCAAATTCAGCCTTGGCAGCCAGATCGATTTTGGCGAATTCGAGGTGAGTGGGCAGCGTGTGACCGGATTGGATGCCCGCTGTGATCACCTGATTGATATTTTCGGTGACCAGCGGATTGCTCTTCATCAGCGCGCCATCCTTCAGCACCGAAATGCGGGCGGGCGGGAAGAACTGGGCAAACTTTGTGACGTTGGCCTTGGTGGTCATAAATTTTGCGAAGTCACGCGCCACAGCCTGATGCTTGCTGGTGTTGAAGACCACGATACCAGCCTGGCCGATATACGTGGTATTGCCAGCCGGGCCGGAGGGCAGCGGTACGACATCCCACTTGAATGTAGCATCTTTGAGGGTGCCCAGGCCGCTGAGGATGAAGATCGACATTCCCACCTTGCCGGATTGGAAATTGGCCTCATTGCCGGGCGGCACCATGCTCTTGTCTGTGTAGATCATGTTATGCAAAAGCTGTACGGCCTGAGCGGTTTCAGGTTTATCGAGCAGGCAGTTTTTGCCGTCATCTGTCCAGGCGCCGCCGCCATAAGCCCACATCAAAGGCGACATCAAAGGCGACATACCAGCCCAATGCAGGTTCGTATACAGGTTGGTATAGACGTAACCAAAAGAGCCCGGTTTTTTTCAGTGATGGTTTTCGCGGAGGCCGCCAGCGTTTCCCAGGTCCAATTGCCATTTTTCAACAGGATATCGGGTGTATCGATGCCAGCGCTGGCGAACAGGTCTTTGTTGAAGACCATAAAGGCTGGCGAATTAGAGAAGGGTACGCCATACAGAGCCTCGCCTGACTGCCAAAGGCGCAGTGCCGAGGTGGAGAAGTCAGCAAAGTCATAAGTTGAATCAGTTTTCAGGGTGGGGGCCAGGTCCGCCAGCACGCCCGCGCCAATCCAGCTTGTGGACAGCGATTCGGGCAGCCAGCCCAGATCCGGTGGGTTTCCGCCCGCCAACTGCACGGTCACTTTAGAGCCGTAATCAACGAAGGGGATCGAAATGAATTGGACGGTTACATTCGGGTGCTCGGCTTTATAGGCTTCTGCAATTTCGTTCAACATTTTCAAGTGCCCTTCGTTGCTGCTCCAGGTGGTGAACTTCAGCGTGACGGGCTCTTTGCTGGTATCTTTTGTGGGTTCGGGTGTGGCGGTTACAACCACTGATTTACCCTCGACCATCTGGGTAACGACCACGGTTTTTTCGACTTCTTTTACCTGCGTGACAGGTGTCGGTGTGGCCGATGGGGCGCAGGCGCTCAACAGTATGGATAGCAGGAACAGAAACAAAACAGTGAGTTTGAGGCTCCTGGGTGGACATAGAATCTCCTTTAGCAATTAATAAGTGTCGGATAACGAACGTGCGAATTAAGCTAACGAAAGAGTGCGGTTACCTCCTTAAGTAGATCATGGAGAAGAGCGGGGCCGACTTGTTGTTTTTCCCTTCACAAGCTGGCATGGTAAAAAGATCTGCTGTACAGCGTCTTCGTCTTGTGATGAATTGATTTGGCGGGCCAGCAGACGCACGGCTTCCTGGCCAATCTGTTCACGTGGAATGCTGAACAGCGTCCATTCTGGCCCTTCGGCTGCCTCTAGCGGGTCGCCCAGCAGAGCAATCGAAAGATCGGCGGGGATTGAATACCCCATCTCACGCGCAACGTTGTAGACCCGCATAGCTATCCCATCCGTTTCCGCAACCACCGCCGTGATTCCGGTCGCTAGCAGGTCAGTCACAAGCGCGATATTCAATAACGCGGGCTGTGAGCGCACGATCCAATTTGAGTCGAAAGTATAGCCAGCCTGTTGGAATGCCTGGGTGTAGCCAACCTGGCGATCCCAGGACGGTTCGTTATCTTCGAGCAGGCGCAAGTAGGCGATCTTGCGGTGGCCGAGATCAAACAAATGTTGCATGACTTCACCGGTGGCGCGGGTCGAGTCATAGGTTACAAAAGGCACACGGCCTTCGGTGACTTCGCGATGGCCGATGTAAACAAAAGGATATTTCTCCTGGATCAGGCGTTTGATTTCGGCCTTGTCATCATGCAGACCCAACAGGATCGCGCCATCCGCCAGGCGCAGGCTGTTGACACCCTCCTGATAGATGGTCCGCCGCCCATTAATTTGCGGCGCACTGGTGAATAGCACCAGGTTAAAACCGGATTGTTCGGCTTCGTTTTCAATGCCGACCAGGAAAGGATAGAAAAAGTCGCGAAAGCGCAGCGGGAAGATTGGCTCAAACGTAAAAATACCGAGTAAATGATTGCTGCCGCCAGCAAGCCGGCGCGCCAGCGGATCGGCCACGAAGCCCAACTGCTGCACTGCATCCCAAACTCGCCGCTGCGTTTCTGGGCTGACGCGGTTGGCTTCGTCTACTCGGCCATTGATAACGGAGGAGACGGTTGATTTGGATACGCCAGCGAGTTTGGCGACATCAGTGAGGCGCGGCCGTTGGTTCAAGATGGCTCCTTTGATAAACCGGTTTATCATATAAGGAAATCAAAAACCGCTTGATAAACCGGTTTATCAAAATTATAACAACTTTGTTGGACTTGTCAATAGGCAAGCTCAAGAATGAGGGTATTTTGTTTGGAAATAAAACCTGACCTCTCAGTCAGTCTTTCGGCATTCCTCGAGTTAATCCTGTATAACGATTTGCCGAGCTGCTTTCAGCGAACTCTTTGGCGGGCTGTTAGACGCATGTGCATCCCGCCCTGCGGGCGCAGGGTGACCAGCGCTTCCACCCGCGGGGGCGGGCCAGCCATTTCTAGCTGGAAGCGTTGGGCGGCGGCAGCCAGGATAAGCTGGCCTTCCACCTGGGCAAACTGGTTGCCGATGCAGATGCGTGGGCCAGCGCCAAAAGGAATGTAGGTGAAACGCGGCGGTCCTTCTGGCTGTAGGAAACGTTCGGGCAGAAACGCACCTGGTTCGTGCCAGTAGGCCGGCTGGCGTTGCAAGGCATAGGGACTGAGGACCAGCAGCGCGCCGCGCGGTACATGAAATCCGTCAACCTCGTCATCCTCAAGCGCCTGGCGCGTGATCAGCCAGGCTGGCGGGTAGAGGCGCAGCGCCTCGGCGAACACGGCCGCGGTGTAGGGCAGGCCAGGCAGGTCTGCTGAGGTTGGCAGGCGGCCTTGCAAAACTGTATCAATCTCGGCCTGCATGCGTTGGCGCGCGGGCGGATTTTGGGCCAGCAGCATCCAGGTCCAGGTCAGCGCGCTGGCCACGGTTTCATGCCCGGCGACCAGCATGGTCATCAGTTCATCGCGCACCTGGCGCTCGCTCATCGGCTGGCCAGTTTCCGCATCGCGCGCCGCGAGCAGCATGCCGAGCAAATCATCGCCTGGGTCGCCAGCCCGTTTGCGGCTGGCGATCATCTGGTAGACCGCCTGGTCGAGCGCGGCAAGCGCGCGGTGAAAGCGCAGGTTGCGCGGGGTGGGCAAGAAGGCTGGCGGCGTGACCATATTGCGCGCGCGGTAGACAATATGGTCGAGGGTGGTCAGCACCGCGCCGGTCAGCGCACGCGCGTCGCCGCTCAGATCGATCGAAAAGAGCGCCTTGCCAACCACCTCAAGAGTCAGCTGCATCATCTCGCGGTCGATGTCCAGTACAGACTGCGCCTTGCGCGCCGCCTCCCAGCGTTCAAGCATGGTCGCAGCCGCGGGGATGATGATCTGGTCGAGGGCTTGCATGCGCGGCCGGGCGAAGGCGGGTTGGGCCAGGCGGCGCTGGCGCAGCCAGTCGCTGCCGTCGTTGGTCAGCAGTCCCCGCCCGGTGATGGCTTTGAGCGCATTGTATTGGATTGTATTTTTGGAGTAGGCGGCGTGGTTGTCCTGTAAAATGCGCTTGACCCCCTCGGGCGAGGTGACCACGAGCACCGGCAGGCGAAAGACTCGGAAACAAGCCATGCTGCCGTACTCTTTGGACAGCTCGACCAGGAAGTTGAGCGGGTCGTTTTGGATCGACCTGATTTTGGAGAGCATTTCGCGGTCGCTGGGGCCTGGGGGGAGTTTACCGGTCATTGGGATGATTTTAGCACACGCTTAAAATCGTGTACAATTGTTTTATGGACGAAGTTTTGCTGCGCGATCATCTGAGCGGCCTGCCGCTGGCAGCGCTGCGCTGCCTGGATGTGACCGGGTCGACCAACCAGGACGCCATGCAATGGGCTGAGCAAGGGGCGAATGATTTTTCGCTGGTTGTGGCCGATCATCAGACCGCTGGGCGCGGCAGGTTGGGGCGCAAATGGGTGACCAACCCTGGCGCGGCGCTGGCTTTTAGCCTGATCCTGCGCCCTGATAGAACTGAAGAAGGCGCATTGGGCCTGTTTTCGGGCCTGGCAGCCCTGGCGGTGTGCGGCGCGCTGGCGGCGCACGGTTTGCAGGCCGAAATCAAATGGCCCAACGATGTGCTGCTCAACCGCAAAAAGACCTGCGGCATTCTGGCAGAGGCGGCCTGGAGCGGGGCGCGGCTGGATGCGCTGGTGCTGGGGGTTGGGGTGAATGTGAACGCAGGGTCTGTGCCGCCGCCGGCGGAGATGATGTATCCGGCGACCTGCGTGGAGAGCGAGCTGGGCGCTCCGGTTGACCGCTTTGCCCTGCTTGGCGCAATTTTGCGGGAATTGGCCGCCTGGCGGCCGCGCATGACCAGCCCGGAGTTCGTCGCAGCCTGGCAGGCGCGCCTGGCTTTCTTAGGCGAACCCATCCAGGTTGCCAGTCCAGACCAGGATGCGCTGGATGGCGTTCTGTTGGGAATCGATCGTGAAGGCGGGCTGCGCTTAGACCGCGGTGAAAACGGATTTATGACTGTGCTCGCGGGCGATGTCAGGCTTCGCCCGCACTCAACCTGACGAGGTAGATCTATGCTAGACGATCTTCGCAATACTGCTTCTACAACCTCCGAGCCGGCCGCGGACAGCGCTTTGCCCAGAAGCGGCGCGCAAAAAGAGCAAGGCATGTTCTTGGGCATGACCGCCGTTCAGCGCTTTGTGCTGGTGCTGCTGCTGTTTCTGATGAGCTGTGTGATGGGCGCGGGCTGCCTGCTGCTCACCGGTAAAGTAGTCCTGCCGCTGTAGGTTCTGCCTGGCGTGAGACATCCTCACTGCGCCGGCGGCTCAAAAGGATCGCGCATCAGCAGGGGGTAGAGTTCGAGGAACTCCTGCGCTACCTTGGGGTCCAGTTCCACTCCGGCCGTGTTTTGGATATATTCCAGCGCCTCTTCTGGCGGCAGCTCCTGGCGATATTTGCGGTGGCTGGTGAGGGCGTCGAAGATATCAATCACCGCGAAAATTCGCGCGGCGAGCGGGATCTGTTCGCCGGCCAGCTGGCGCGGGTAGCCCTTGCCATTCCAGCGTTCGTGGTGGCTGTAAGGGATATCCAGCGCGGGGCGCAAAAAGGGGATCGGTTCGATTATTTCGTAGGCGTACTGTGGGTGTTTCACCACCTCTTCCCATTCTTCTGAGGTCAGTTTGCCGTTTTTGTTGAGAATTTCGCGCGGAATGCCGATCTTGCCAATATCGTGCATGTAAGCGCCGCGCCGGATATTGTTGAGTTCGCTGCCCGTGATCCCCATGTACTGGGCCAGTTTCACGGTTAGATCGACTACGCGGAACGAATGCTTTTCAGTTTCGTAATCGTAAATTTCCAGCATGCGCGCCAGGCCCTGCAGGGTCGCGTCGAAGGCGGCCTGCAGATCCTGGTTGCTCTGGCTGAGTTTGGCCAGCAGCTCAGCGTTGTCGATCGCAATTGAAGTCTCCAGGGCCAGCGCCTCCAGCAGCAGCGGCCATTCTTGACTGGCTGTATAGGGGGGGCGATGATAGGTCTCAATCACGCCGCGCACCATGCCTTTGACGATCAGCGGCACGACGTCATAGGCGACAAAATCTTCATTCTCAAACAGGCCTGGCGGTGAAAAATGTTGGGCGATGCCGTTTGGATCGAATAGATGGATGGCGCGCCGCTCTTTAGCGGACCTTCCGGCCGCGCCTTCGCCCAGCCACAGGCGGGTTTTGTCGGTCGGATGCTGGCGAAAGCCATTGCCAGCCGCGAAGACCAGCTGGTCGGTCTGCGGGTCGAGCAGCAGCACATCGACCGCGTCCACCCCGAGCTGGGTGGTGATCTGCACGGTCAGGATGTTTAAGGTGATATTCAGGTCCAGGCTGACGCCGATAGCCAGGTTGATGGACTGCAGGGCGGAGAGCTGTTGGATGCGGCGTTGGGCCTGTTCAAATCGTTCGGCGCGTTCGATGGCGCCGGCGGCCATGTCGGCGATTGGCAGCAGGAAGGTCATGATGTCCGGGGTGATTTCGGTCTTGCTGCCGATCATCAAGACCCCGATCGCGGTGGATTCGGAGATCAGGGGGATGCCGGCGACCGATTGCAGGTACGCGGCAAGTTCTGGCACGGCGAACTCCGCTTCGGTGCGCAGATCGCGCGCGATGTACGGCTGCCCGCTCTGTAAAATCGACGCCGTCATGCTTTTGCTGCGCCGGAAGCGCTTGCCTTCCATTTTTTCTTTAAGGCCGCCCTGCACAAACTCGATTAAGAACTCATGGGTGCCTTCGACGGGGAATATGACCCCGACCGAATCGATTTCTGGATAACTCTGGATTTTCTCCAGAATGGTCAGGATCGTTTCGCGGCGTGAGAACCCGCCGCGCAGGGCCACCGCGATTTCGGCGATCGCTTTGCTCTGTTGTTCTTTGAAAATGCGTTCGCTGATGTCGACAGCCGTTCCAACCACGTAAAGAATTTGGTTCTGGGTGTCTTTTTTATACTGCTGAGACCAGGCCAGCCAGTGCTGCTTGCCGTTCTGTTGGAGTTGGATTTCCACGCCTTCCAGCACGCTCTGTTCCTTGATCAGGCGGGCGAAATGATCTGCGCTCAAGGGCGATTCCGCTGGGATTTCGAGCAAGTCCCAAATATAACGCCCGGCGCAAGCACTGCTGTCCATGCCGCCGAGCATTACTTGCGCGGAAGGATTGCAGGCGGTCACACGCCCGTCGGGTGAAAGGATAATGACCAGCGAGCTGATTGTGCTGAACAGGATATTGGAATAGTCGGTCTGTTCTTTGAGCGCTTCTTCGGCCTGGACGTGTTCGGTGATATCAATACAGGTGGCCTGGATGGCGGGCAGCCCCAGGTGCTCAGTCTGGCTGCACAAAATGTTGATCCAGCGCCAGTTCTGGTCGCTGTGGCGGATGCGCAGGATGGTTTCGAACATTTCGATCTTCCCACTGAACAGGTCGGCGATTGGGCCGGAAATTTTTGACAGTTCTTCCTGATCAAACAAAGAGAGGAGCAGCCTGTCAATATCCATCCCGACTAAATCTTCACGAAAACGGCCAGCCATGCGTTCCAGCGCGGGGTTGACGAAGATCAGGCGGTCATTTTGGGTGATCAGCAAGCCTTGCTGAGAGTGGTCAACCAGGGTGCGGTAGGCTTCCTCGGCAGCGTGCTGCTGGGTAATGTCTTGGACTGCGCCGTAGATGCGAGCCACCCTGCCGCTGCTTTCGTCCTGAATGGGCATCATCTGGCAGCGCATCCAGGCCGCTGTGCTGTCGAGACGCACCACGCGAACCTCGCCGCGGATGGGCAGGCCATGTTTGAGGTCGACCATCCAGGCCGCTGCTTTGGCGCGGTCGCCGGGATGGACAAGATCTTTGAGCAAGCGGTTCACGGCAATTCCGCTGATATCCTGACCAAGGACACGCGCCAGCGAGGCCTGGCCCCACTCCACTTCAGCACGGCCCTCTGAAGAAATTTTGATGGAAAAGGTAGCGTCTGATGTGATTTCGCTCAGAATGCGATAACGCTGCTCGCTTATACGCAGCGCATTTTCAGCCCGCTGCAGTTGATCAATCTGGTTTTTCATGGCCAGCTGCTGCTCGAAGAAATCACGGATTAAACGGGCCAAACGCCCAAATTCGCTTTGATCGTTCAGCAAACTTGTGATGGGACTGATGCTGGCGCTAGACAGGCTGCGCGAGATTCTTGACAGCGGCATGGTCACCCACACGCCAATTCCGGCGAAAACCAGAATCAACAGGGTAAAGGCGAGCGCCAGAAAAATGGGCATCTCGCGCTGTTGGGCTTGCAGGTAACCCAGCAAAAAATCATTCGAGAAACCGCCGCGAAGATATGCCAGCGGCACGCCGTCGCTGCCCACAATCGGGTTGTAGACATACAGCAGGCTTTGATCCTCCGATGCTGGTCCGCCTATGGCTGGCACAAGATCGACCCTGGCATTGAGCATCGCCGCGATCCGCCCGAGCCGTTCACCGCCCCACAGGCGGCCAACAAAAAAGTAACCATGTGCCGGGCTTTTGTGTTCTGGATCATTGCCAGGTACAATTTTGGTCCCTTTGACTTGCATATAAGACCCATCTTTGGTGCGATAGGTAAATGTCAGGATGGGTTGGGTCTCAAACTCTTTTTTTAGCTGGCTGGGGGGCAGCGGAATGGGCGGCGCGATCCCCGATGGCAGGTTGGTGGTGACGTAGACCTGATTGAAGTCTGGGTCGGTGACCCAAATCACGTTGATCTTGTAGTTTTCCAACGTACTGTCGAGGTTGTTTTTCGCCCACTCCGGGTCATTGGTCTCCACAAAATCGACCATTTCATCCCAGTAGGTATAATCATCGACAATAACCTGCAGTTCTTTGGCTTCCAGTTCTAAAATACGCGCAAACAAGAGATCATTTTCCGCGTAACGGGTTTCGCTGAGTGAGTTCAGCAGGCTGCGCTGGCTGTTTTGCATGAATTGAAAACCCACGATGAACAACAGCCCTAGAATGACCGTTATGAGTATCAGCCTGTACACAACGCTAACATGGGCTTTCATAGATGATCGCGCGCTTAACCCTATTTCACCCTGATTTTGATCATTAAACCATAAAAGCAGCTGTACAGACAACAATTTCTGTTGCAGTTGCATACATCTTTTGCAATGCCACAGGCGCACCCCATAAACACCTGGTCAGAGTACAAAAAAGACCTGGCAGGCTGTGCCAGGTCTTTTTTGAAATCAGAACAGCAGGAAATTACGCCGGCTCGCGCAGCGTAAACAATTCAGCCTCTACGGCCTGGATCTCTGCTTTGAGGTCCTTGAGATATTGCTCAAGCCGCAGAATGTACTCTTCGCGGGTCAGATAGACTTCGGTAGCCTCGTGGGAGTGACCGCCACAGCCGCATGAACCACCACACGCACAGGATTGTCCGGACATATTCAAATCTCCTTCCGTTAAAAGTTAGCCCAAGATCTGGATAAATTATACCTGAATAACTTCAAAATATACAGGCCAAATTTGGCAAAAAGAGGAGTTTTGCCGGCGGCCTGATTCAGGGTAGGCCTTATTGTTTAAATTCGCCGCTGCTTTTGAGGCGGTAAATCAGCCAGGCGAAAAATAGCATGACCCCGGGAATGAGCAATCCGGCAAGGAACCAGGTGCGGTCGAAGATGAAAGCTGGCGCTGGGGTCGCGGTGGGGCTGGACGCAAGCGTGAATGTGGGGCGGGGCGTGCGGCTTGGGCCGGCTGTCTCGCTGGCGCGCGGTGTGACGCGCGCGCCTTGTATTTCGGCATCTTCGGTAGCGAAGCTGTCGCGGAATCGGGTAGGCGTGGGTCGGGGGGTGGAAGATGGGCCGCGCGTGACGGCAGGGTTGCCAGTGGGATTCGGTGTTCCGGGGCCAACGGTCATGGTCGCCTCGCCGGGCGATTCTGTGGCGGTTTCCAGCAGATTGGGGTCTGGGAGGGTCGGTGTTTCGGTCGAGGGTCCAGCGTAGGGGTCAGGTGTGGGGGTGTCGCTTTCGACCGGGTAGGGGGTATCCTGCAACAAGGCACGCAACGGCGGCGACGGCTGTCCGGCTTGCGGTGCAGCGAGCGGCAGAACCAGGCCAAGAATAACTGCGATTGCGGCGAAGATATTTGCCATGAGCGGGTGATCAGACTGGGTGGGAAAACCTCGCAGGAAAGTTTATCATGCTTTGGCGCTCCTGCCTGACTGCTTTTTGGGCTGGTACTATGGGATTTGCCGTGGTAGGCCGTAAATGTGGCGGTAAATTTGGCGTTTTACGCCAAATTTACCGCCACATATAGCCTCCCCCACGGGAATTCCCAGAGAGCCTTTTTTGCTTCTCGCTCAACCTGTCATGAATTATGATATTCTTGAAACGCGGCGTGCGGTGCGCCGCGTGGAGGAATGATGATTACCCAGGCGCTTATTCGGGCTATTATTGACCAACATCCTTTGAAAGGACATGCCAGCATTCATTTCACCGATCATTGGGCGCGCGTGCTGGAAAACGGACGGCGCCTGCAAACGGCCAGCGGGGCCAGGCTGGAAGTGGTGGAGCTGTTTGCTGTGTTTCATGACGCTGGAAGGATCAGCGACGGCAAAGATCCAGACCACGGCGAACGCGGCGCGCAAGTAGCCGCCAGGATGCGCGGACGCCTGTTTGATATTGATGCGGCGGGATGGGAACTGCTGCGGCTGGCCTGCCAGCTGCACAGCAAGGGCAGACTGGATGGCGATGTGACGGTTCAAACCTGTTGGGACAGCGACCGTCTGGATTTGCTGCGCGCCGGCTATTACCCCGCGCCCGAGAAGCTGTGCACGGCGGCGGCGCGCGCCCCCGATATGATCGCCTGGGCCAACCGGCGTTCCGCCGCTCATTCGATCCCGGCCGAGGTCTACGCCGAGTGGGGTCTCAAAACCGGCTGAAAGGGCCGCTATTTCTTGTATAATGAAAGAAATACGCCACAAGGAGGCAGTATGGCTGAAGTGCGTTTGCAGAACAAACCCCAAGCCGGTTCGACGGGGTTCGGATTGGCGGCAGGTTTCTTCCTGGCCGCGGCGGGAGGTTGGATGTTATACAGCCGGTACGGTGTCAACCATCGCCTGCCCATGCCCGATGCACTGGACGCCCCCCGTGAAGAGATCGAAAGCATGCGGATCGGTCGGTTGAGCTACTACTGCGACCGCTCCGCGGAAGCGGGGCGCCCGCTGGTCCTGGTGCATTCGATCAACGCGGCTGCCAGCGCTTACGAAATGGCGCCTTTGTTCAATGCCTACCGCGGCTCCAGGCCGGTGTACGCGCTGGATTGGCCTGGGTACGGTTTTTCGGAGCGTTCGAGGCGCATTTATTCGCCCCAGCTTTACCAGGATGCGCTGACTGATTTTCTGGTGGAGGTGGTCAAACAGCCGGCTGACGTGGTGGCGTTGTCTTTGGGCGGGGAGTTTGCCGCGCTGGCGGCGCTGGCGCACCCGCGCCTGTTCCACTCGCTTGCGCTGATTTCGCCCACCGGGCTGGCCTGGGTGGGCGGCGGCAGCAGCTCGCAGAAGGTTCGCGCGGCCGGGATGAGCAATTCGATTCACCCGCTGCTTTCCCTGCGCCTGTGGGCCAGGCCGCTGTTTGACTTGATTGCCACCCACTCGAGCATCGAATATTTTCTCAGCAAGAGCTTCGTGGGGGCCATCCCGCCGGGGATGGCCGAGTATGCCTACTGCACGGCCCACCAGCCTGGCGCGGAGCATGCCCCGCTCTATTTCTTGAGCGGCAAGTTGTTCACCGCCCAGGTGCGCGCGCGGGTGTATGAACCGCTGCGCGTGCCAGCTTTGGCCCTGTATGACCGCGACCCTTACAGCCATTTTGAGACCCTGCCGGATTTGCTGTTGAAAAATCATCACTGGCAGGCTGTGCGCATGGTTCCCAGCCTTGGGCTGCCGCACTGGGAACGCACCTCCGACACGTTAGAGGTGCTGGAAGGCTTCTGGAAAGGCGTCAAGTAAGACAGCAGTGGGCATCACGGTCAACCTGTACGCCACCCTGCGCCAGGCGGCCGGCGTCAAATCGGTGCAGATCGACGTGCGGCAGGCTGGCCTGGCCCTGCCGGACATCCTCGAAGAACTGGTACAACACTTTCCCGCGCTGCGAACGCATTTGTTCGACAGCGCGGGAAAGTTTCATGAACATATTCACCTGTTTGTCAATCGCCAGGACCTGGCCCGCCTTCCCGGCGGCATGCAATCTGTCCTGCGCTCAGGCGATGTATTGGATATGTTCCCTCCACTCAGCGGGGGATCGTTGCTTTAGCCTTTGAGTTTGCGTTCCATCGAGAAGCGCATCGCTTCCCGGTAAACGGTCTGGAGACGGTCGGCGACTTCCGCCTGGCCGCCTTCCTCCATCTGAGCGCCAATTCCAGACAGCATCTGCAGGAACTCAGAAGTGATCTGATCAGCATTCTTCTCGAGGAGTTCGCGCCGCTCGGTTTCGCTTTCCAGCGAGATGAGCTGTTCGATCAGTTCATATTCGGGCGGGGGCGCGGAAGCTTTTTGAATGACATCGACGATGGCCTGGATGCGTCCGCTGCGGTCATAATCGCCCTTTTTGCGGGCTTCTTGCAGCTCGGAGCGCAGCACTTCGGCAAAGAAATCATCGAACTCGCCAAAGTGTTCGGCGGCAGCCTGTTCCACATTCGGCGCGCGCAGAATTTCTTCCAAGAGCAGTTTGGAATGATTGATCTGTTCGCGCATGCGTTTGTCAAATTGATCGACCAACGCCAGGATCTGGTCGCGCATCTTGGTCAGGCCGGCTTTTTCTTCATCGGCCGACTGGTCAATGCGGCTGGTAACCAGGTTAAAGAACTCATAATCCAACCCCTGGCGGACCATGCTGACCAGTGCGGTCAGGATGGTGTTCTTCTCGCGGTACTTGATCATCATGTCCAGCAGAATATCGCGGGTGAGACCCTTCTGGCTGGCTTCCTGCAGTTCCTTGACGACGGCCTGGACTTCGTCCGATTCGGATTTCAAGCGGCGGCCAACCTCGGTCATGGGCAAGATTTCCTGCTGCAGCACGGCCAGGGCGCGGGCCGTGTTTTGGTCGCCGCCGGCCAGCGAGGCCTCGATCAAACGGCTGAGCATGGAAAAGAAGGCTTCGTCCATGGTGGATTCTTCCTGGCGGACGATCTCCATGCGCGAATCGCTGCTGGAGGTGCTCAACAGGCGCTGCACCAGGTTCAGGCGTTTCTGCGAAGCTTCGATCATATCCCGCGTGATCCCGTCAGCTTCCAAGACCTTGTCGATCATGGTTTGCAGCGTGAGCATGTTCTGCGGGCGCAGCAGGTAAGCCTTGCGCTTTTCGGCGGGGAGCTTATTCACGACCTGGGTGATGTAGGGGCCTATCAGGCGCTCTTGTTCGTTGATCGGCAGCCCCAACTCGGGCGGGAAGTAGGTCAGGAGCAGTTCTTTGTTCGGATCGTGGTAAACCAGCGGCAGCGAAAGCGGGCCCTGGTAGCCGCATTTCCGGCAGTCTGCCATGTTGGATTGGCCAGACAGAAAACGCTGCTTGGCTTGTGGATCGGAACCCATGTCAAAAAGCTGTTCCACTTCCGCAACGATCGGCTGACGGCAGCGCGGGCAGCTAACCTGGACTTTTGGCATATGCTATCCTTATTTAACGAAATACAGAACTTGCCCGATTATACCATGTGATCCTTGGGCCAGTTTAAGCCTTGCGGCGGTATCGTCTCAGAAAAAAAGGGTAAGTTATGCTCCGGTGTGGTGGTCGTGCGGGCCGGGGTGCCCGTGAAAGACGCCCTGCTGGTGCAGGCGGTTATGCAGGCGGCGCTGAGCCGAGGTCAGGACGAGCAGCATGCGCTGATACGCCCGTTCCGAGGCGCGCGTGCCCAGGGTGTCCATGTAAGCCAGCGCGCCCTCTATTTGTTCCAGAATGGTGACCGCGTCGGCCGCGGCCAGCAGTTCCGAACCCTCCGCCTGTACCATGACAGCCGACGAGTGGGCGGCGATCATCTCCGCCTGGTCTGTCTGTCCGCCGCGCACCAGGAGCGCCAGCCAGGCGCTGTGATCCACTTTGACCCGCCAGGAGCCAGCCCCGCCCTCCCGGCGGAGGGCTCCGCTTTCACGAATCTCACCGTTAACCATCAAATCGACGCGTGTTACCGGCAGGTAGACGCTGGCGACCTGCCAGGTCACATCCAGGGTCGCGCCGCCGCGCCCGAGTGCGATGCGCGCTCCGGCTGGCTGACCCTCCACCGCGAAGTCGAGCAGCGGGCCGTAGCTGACAAACGTCTCGCCGCGCCGCACCGCTTCCATCCAGGCCGCGTAGCTGAAAGGCTGGCGTGGGTCAATCCTGGCGTAGGTGCGCACCGTGCCAACAGCCGTGCTGGCGCGCATCTTGTCGGTTCCGCCGACGGCCGGCACGTGGTAACCGCAGTTCAGATAGCGGTACCAGTCGGACAGGCTGTAGGGGTTGATTCCGCCGTAGCGGTTGCCCCAGGAAGTCATCTCAACCGCGTCAATTTCGCCCTCCACCAGGCTGGCGGCATGTTCGGCGCGCGGATAGGGGAAGTGCGGCAGGACGACCAGCCCGCCTTGGGCTTTGCACTGCCTGGCCCATTCGGTCAGCAGCATGTCCAGCGGGTCGCCCAGGGCTGATTCGTCCGGCCCGCCGTTGGTCATGGGGGCGATGATCCGCCCGTTGTACCCTAACAGTGAGATGTGGCCGAGGACGTGCTGGCGGTTTTCGCTGCCGACGCGCACCAGGTATTCGCCGTTGCCTTCCGGCCCGCCGCCAGTCTCTGGCGCGCCCCAGGTGCTGCACCCGTCGAAGTCGCCGACGTTGGTCATCAATTCGCCCCACTGGCTGGCAAGCAGGTTGATCACGTTGACGCCTTCACCAGCGCCTTCCAGCATAGCGGTGATCGGCGAGAGAAAGTGGACGTGGGTGTCGGCTGTGACCCAGCCTTTTTCACGCCAGGGCAGGACGCGCTCCAGCTCGATGACCACCTCAGCCGTGTCCGCGCTAATCTCCAGCACGCGCCGGACCGGGCGCACCTCGAAGCCCTTGGAGACTTCGGCGTACACCTTGCCGACTGGCAGGTCAACCGTTGTTTCACCGTTGATGTAGCCGCAGGCGTGCAGGCCGTTGTGGGTGGTATCAGCTGAGTTATCTTCGAACCAGGCGTCGTTAATGATGCGGTGACGGTCGACCGGGGCGAGATACTCGCCAGCCTGCCCGTGCAGGTGCAGCTTGACCGCCACAGGTTTGCGGGTTTGCCGGTCGAGTACGCGCAGCAGGACGCGCCGGACGGTTGGCGCGACCGGCGCAAGGGGCAGGCCAGTTTGACTCGTTTCCACGTCGGTAACCGCAAGCGCCTGGCCGTTCCAGAGGTGAAACCGTGCGTCAGGATGGCTGGTGTATTCCAGCAGGATGTCGCGCGCCGAAACGGCGGGCAGCTGGCTGTCATAGCTTGTTTCCCAGCTGTCCTGTGGGTACGTAAGCCGCGGCTGAGCTGAGATGACCTGGCCCAGATCGATCTGTATTTGAGCCAGGCGGCCGTCAACGTCAAGGCCCGCTTGAAACGCAAGCCCTTCAGGCAGGCGCAGGACGGCTTTGCGGCGCGTGCGCCAGCGCAGCGGGTTTTCGCTGGCGCTGCCCGCGCTGAGTCCGGATATGATCAGCGTCACGCCGTTTGGTTCGACGCGCAGTCCGGCGATTTCCTTTTCGGGGTGCGGATTTTGCCAGGCCCACAGCCAGCTGACCCACGCATCCGGCTCGCCCGCGTCGACGCGGGTCTGGGTGCGGCCCCAGTTGGGCTGAGTTTGTTCCTGCGCACCGCGGACCGGGAAGGGTTTGTGGGCTGGGACGCACTGCAAACCCTGGTCGCCCCAGGCAAAGTCCCACACGTTGATCTGGTGGCGCATGCGGATTTCGAGATGTGCTGCGCTCCCGTCCGTGTAGCGCAGCACATAAACAGCGGCCAGTTCGTTGAGCCTGCTGTTGCCTTTCATTGGCGAAACAAAGCCGTGGGGATTGGTCGGAATCGGCGGCAGGTCGGCGGCGTGCATGAACACCAGCCAGTCCGCCTGGAAGGCAGCGAAGCCCAGCTCCAGCGCATTTTCTTTTACAATCAAGATTTTTTCTGCCTCGAACGGCAGACCGTGGCATACGCAAGCGCCTTGCGGGGCGTGAGCCAGAGCGGTGCTTAACCTTTCAGAAACGGCTGGCGTGCCCGCGTTGTCGATTGCGGGACCGCCAAACTTCACAGCGCGAAAAAGCGCGCTCGCCGGACCGTCAATAATGGGTGACATGTTCTTTCCCTCACGAAAGGATGTATGCTTCCTCTCCGCTCAATCAATGGGAGATAGGATTTTTACGAATTGCAATTCTTTTCGCGTAGTTCACAACCAATGCTCTCTACTTGAGGTGAAACGATGGCTCAATCATACATCTTTCGCGAGGGGATGGGGGAAGGTGAATGATGGCGGTGTCAGAGCATACGATGGAAAATGAGGCACTTGCGCAATACTGTCGCGCAAGTGCCTCAAATCGCTGCCAGTCTTAGGGCTGGCAGAGGGCTTAGCGCCCGGTCAGGGTGACGATGATCTCTTGAGCGGATCCCTCGCGCAGGATGGAAAGGGCCACCTTCTCGTTCGGGCTGGCATTGGCCAGGAAATCGATCAGCTGCTGGCGATTGCTCACGGTTTTTCCGTTGATGGCGGTGATCACATCCCCGCCGAGCTGGGTCAGGCGGCCCTGGACCAGGGCGGGCCTCACCCCGCCTTTCAGACCAGCCATATCGGCGGGGCTGCCGTCCTGTACGGATACCACCAGCAGGCCGGTTGTGCCAGCTGGCAGGTCCATCGCTTCGATCACATCCGCGTCAACGGCAAGCGTGCTGACGCCAAGGTAGGCGCTGGAACCGGTGCGCGGGCGTTGCCGCTGTTCCGGTGAGGATGGGTTTTGCGCGGCCTGACTGGTCGAAGGGCGCTCGCCCAGGATGACATCCAGTTTTATTTCTTTGCGGTCGCGCAGAAGGGTCAGGGTTACTTTCTGGCCAGCCGAGGTATTGGAGGTCAGATAGGCAATCAGGTCATTCATCGCACGAACCGGCTCGTTATCGATAGCGGTGATCACATCCCCGCCGACCACAGTTTGCGTACCGTCAATTGTGACAGGTTGGGCGCTGGCGACCAGGCCGGCTTTCTCGGCCGGACTGCCCTGCACCACGTTCATCACCAGCGCGCCGCGTTGGGTTTCAGGGAGGTCCATTGCGGCCGCCTGGGCCGGGGTCAGGTCGGCGGCGCTGATCCCCAGCCAGGAGTGGCTGTATTTGCCGTCTTTGATCAGGGCTGGGACCACGCGCTGCACGATCGAGGTGGGCACGGCGAAGCCGATTCCGGCGTTGGAACCGGTCGAAGATTCGATCGCGGTGGGTACGCCAATCAATTGGCCCTGGCTGTTGACCAGCACGCCGCCGGAGTTACCCGGGTTGATCGGCGCATCGGTTTGGATGATATCAGGGATCGAGTAAGAGCTGCCCTGCGAGGTCGCCCCAGCGGGGATGCTGCGCTCCAGCGCGCTGACAATCCCGACCGTCATCGTGCCCGACAGCCCAAATGGATTGCCGATGGCGATCGCCAGCTGGCCAACCCGCACCTGTTTGCTGTCAGCGAACTCGATTGGCTTGAGCATTTCTTGGGCGACGGAGACTTTGATCACCGCCAGGTCGCTGTCCGGGTCGGCGCCGACCAGTTCGGCGGGTACGGCCGTGCCATCAGAGAAGGTGATTTCGATCTGGCTGGCCCCTTCAACGACATGGTTATTGGTAGCGATGTGCCCGTCCTGGTCGAGGACAAACCCGGATCCCTGCGACTGCTGCAAGCCTGGGAAACCCTCATTGGGGCTGTTGAATGGGCTGGCGTTCTGGTTTACTCCGGCGCTGTTCGAAATCACGCGGATATTAACGACCGAAGGATTGACTTTGACATAGATGTTTTCCAGCGAGCCCTCATAAGCGGCGACCAGCCCGGACTGTGGAACTGCAGCGGCTGCCGGGGTTGGTGTGGGCTGGGCTGCCTGGGGTTCCGGCAGGGCAGCGCTCTGGGCGACCTGGAAGGTGTTAGTTTCCAGGGACTGGGTTGCGCCAAGGCTGGACGGCGCCGCGGCGCAGGCTGACAGGACCACCAACATGATGGCCGTCAGCAAACTGGACAATAAAAGGCGTTTGGATTTTTGGTACATCGGTAACCTCCTGGTGGGTTTCCCGCCGAGCTTTAGACGCCGGCGGAGAATAAGTAAATGATCAATACGGTAACGCTGACCGCCGCGAAGACCGTCAGCAGCGGGATGAGCCAGGTTTCTGCCCGCTTCCTCAACCTGGGCGATAGACCTAAAAAGCTGATCCCAGCCAGGGCCGCGGCGCAGGTGGTGAAAAATGCGGTCAGAAAACCATCAGCGTTCATCGGCCTTAAGTGTAGCCAGATGAACGCTGATGGGCTTTAAGCCAGGCTTATGGAAACCTTATGAATAGATTAAGTTGTTCAATTCTCGATGGAATTTTCCCAGGGGTAGATTTCCGTGCCCCGGGCGGCCTCGCGCACGGCCGGGTCCTCGGAATAAAAACCGCGCCTGTCAGGCGGGATCAACTCCGCGATCTTGCGCATCATCTCATGGCCCAGGTCATCCATTTGCCTGCGCAGCGGGATGGCCGGGTCATTTTGGAAAGGGCCGAAAGGTTTGCCGATCTGGATGGTGACGCGAGCGCGTTTGCCTTTGCGGGCTGCTGGGAAGACATCGGGCAGGCCGTCCAGGCCCAGCGGCAGGATCTGCGCCCGGCTCTTGACAGCTAACATCGCCGCGCCGGGTCTGGGTGGGCGCAGCACAGTCGCCCAACTGCCGCCCTCGGGGAAGATCGCAAGCGTGCCGTTTTGATCGAGCACATCCTGAGCTTTGAGCAGGGTATCCCGCGAAGAAGTGCCCCGGCGCACCGGCAGGATGCCCCACATCTGACGGAAAACGTCGGTCCAGGCCGGCGCGTTGGGTGTGCGCAGGCCGCCCAGGAATTCAAGCGGGTAGCGCGTGATGTGGATCACGGCTACCGGATCGAGGAAATTGAAGTGGTTGCCGACCAGGATCAAAGGCCCGCTGGCGGGCATATTTTCTTTGCCCTGGATGTCAAAATCGGCCAGCACGGAGAATACGGCGGCAATTCCGGCGCGCAGCACGCCCCGGATGGCCTGCCGGCGCGGGTAATGCAGCCTGGGGTTGTTGGCGGTTGTCATGCCTGATCCGTGCGTTCGGCCGGTTTCGAGTGCCAACTGCGCACAAACAGCAGCAGCACCAGCCCAATCACCAGGAAGATCACCATTGCTGAGACTGCCCAGCGAATCCCGCTTTGCTCGGCAAGCTGGGTAGCGACCCCAGCACGCTCCTGCGCCAGGGCCAGCGAGGTGGCCAGCATACCGTAGATCGTAGGTCCGGTGAAATTGGAAAGCTGGGCCGCGAGGGATTGGATGCCAAAAAATTCCGTCGATTTGCCCTCAGGCGCCATCTGGCCGACCGTGGTGCGGCTGACCGATTGCACGCCGGTCAGGGCGAAGCCGGCCATGGCCCCGACGACATAAAAGACCGGCAGGGTCTGCACAAAGAAAATCAGGCTGACCGAAACGATCATGCCCAAGATGGAAAGGATCAGGGCTTTTTTGCTGCCAATCCGGGCGGTCAGACGGCCAAGGGAGAAAGCGCCGGCGACACTGGTCACCTGGACGATGATCATAAAGATGATCAGCTGTGTCTGAGTCATTTGAAAGAGAACCGAGCCGATGATCCCGGCGAAGTCCATTGTCATCATGATCGCGTTGTTGAAGATCAAGAAGGCGGCGATGAACAGCAGAAACTGCTTGTAATTCCCCGCGCTTTTCCAGGTTGCGGCGAGCCGCTTGAAAGCAATGGACGGGTAGGTCTCGCCTTTGGGCAGTTTTTGCGGCTTGCTGCGTTCATGCACGAGCAGGAAAATTGGCAAGGCGGAGAGCAGGTAAAACACGGCTGTGATCAGGAAACAAATTCGAATGATCAGGGTGTCTTTGAAGATCATGATCAAGGGCAGGACAATCAGCAAGCAAATGATGCCGCCCAGGGAGCCAAACGCCCAGCCATTGCCCGACACGCGCCCGATTTGGTCTTTGGGGGCAATTTCCGGCAGCAGCGCATTGTAAAAGACCTGTCCGCCGCGGTACCCGATCTCAGCCAGGATAAAAAACAGCATCCCGGTCAAGATATCGCCTTTGTCGACAAAGAACAGCATCGCGGTGAAGAACATTGACATACCGCTAAAAAACAGCAGAAAGCGTTTTTTGGCGGCGGAAAAATCGGCAAGAGTGCCAAGCAAAGGCGACAGCAGAGCGGTTACCAGCATGGCAATACCGACGGAAAAGCCCCACAGGCGCGTGCCTGTCGCGCCGCCGACCACCTGGGTCTTGAAGTAGGCGGAATAGACGGCCAGCAGCACGACCGCGGCGTAACCTGAGTTTCCGAAGTCATAAAAATACCACGCCCAGCGTTCTTTGCGCGTGATTGGTTTGGGTTGCAGACCGCTCAAGGAGTTCAGTTCCAGGCTTTGTTCCATTATTATCTCCGTAACGGTTAAACACTCAAAAAGGGTAAAAAGGTGCGCTTTTTACCGTGTGGGCAATTTTTGAGCTGAATGGATGGTTTGAGACGCTGATTATGAATTTTATGCTAGTTTTGGTTTTCCGGAGACACAAAAACCCTGTGCGTTTGCAGATTTTGCTGCGCTTCGCTATGGGTTTGGGCTGGATGGCAGTTCTATTGTGAAAGTGCAGCCCTGGCCTGGCTCGCTGGCCAGTTGCAGACTGCCGCCATGCGCGGAGACCAGGTCGCGCGCGATGCTCAATCCAAGCCCCATCCCCTCGTGAAAACGTTTACCCTGCGCGCCGCGATAAAATGGGGTAAATACTTTTTCCTGCTCATGCTTAGGTATGCCTGGACCTTGGTCTGTCACGTGAATAACGATCCGCTCACCCTCAACAGCGGCGCTGAGGGTAATTTGTCCGCCAGGCGGGGTGAACTTGACTGCATTGCTTAAAAGGTTTCCAAGCGCTTGCCCGAAACGGATCGGGTCGGCGCGCAAAATGGGCAGATTGGGGGCGATATGTTCGACCCAGGTCAGACCTTTCGCGCGAGCGGCAGCCTGCCAGGGGGCGGAATTCTCGCTGATCCAGCTGGTTAAATGAATGGATTGATAA
>Ga0172368_10002032_pt1 | contig 26521 bp, 26 predicted proteins | sample Lak11m_FD_114540 | JGI IMG/M metagenome (GOLD analysis project Ga0172368, IMG submission 114540) | Freshwater microbial communities from Kabuno Bay, South-Kivu, Congo - kab_022012_11m | ecosystem: Environmental > Aquatic > Freshwater > Lake | place: Democratic Republic of the Congo: South-Kivu...
AATACCGCGTAAAGAGGATCAGGCATTTGGAAAAATTGCTGGAACAATTAAAAAAGGTTGCGTAATGAACAATTCCAAACGCAATATAATCAACCAGTTAAAAACAAGTTATATAGTAGACACTAAGACGCTAATAGTTTGAAATAAGGATACCTGGAATTTTGGTATTTTTGACATGTTAAAATATGCCTGGATGAAAAAACTGGTTACGCTACTGGTATTACTTATTATGTGTCGGCCGGTTTTCTCCCAGGTCGTATATGAAGACATCAGCAACGCCGGCATCTATGAATTTCTGAATGAAATGGCCGGCTTAAAGGTAATATCGCTTAATTCAGTGGTAAAGCCTTATTCCCGGACATATATCGCGGGGAAATTGCATGAAGCTGCAATTTTTGATACAACGATGGCATCAACGTCCGGTAACCCGTCACACCGGCTCAATGACCGGCAACGAAAGGAGTTGCAATTTTATTTACAGGATTTTCAACTGGATCGATCACTTGCCCCGAATCATATACCACGGTTAGCAGATGCATACGATTATAAACTGTCGTTCCTTCTCAAAAAGCAGCCCGGTATGGTTGTGGCGCTGAATCCCCCGGGTTTTCATTACAAAGATTCAGTGTTCACTCTTTCCTTGCGTCCGATTCTGGGTGTTCAGTGGATGACAAACGAAAACAGTACAGAATACCACCGTTGGTGGGGAGGAAGCATGTTCGGCTATATCGGGAAAAACTTCGGTTTCTATGCAAACCTCCGTGATAACAACGAAAGCATTCCCATGGCAAAACCGGAGTATTTTACGCTGGAACAGGGAGCCGTTTACAAATATTCTGACAAAGGTGCCGTGGATTTTAGCGAGATGCGCGGTGGAATTGTGGCTTCTGTCAACTGGGGTTCAATCGGGATCCTCAACGACCGTATGGTATGGGGGGATAACTACCATGGTGCCAATATTATATCAGGTAAAGCACCCGCGTTTCCCTACATCCAAATGCATCTGAATCCTGTTAAGTGGTTTGATTTTAACTATATGCATGGATGGCTCCATTCAAATATCATCGACAGCAGCCGTTCTTATTATACCGGCAGCGATTACCGCGAGGTTTACCGGAACAAATTCATTGCTGCTAATATGTTTACCTTCATCCCATGGAGGGGACTGAACCTCTCTTTTGGGAATTCGATCATATACAGTGATATAGATGTCAACCCGCTCTACCTGATCCCATTTCTTTTCTACAATTCGGCGGATGCCACAAAGAACAACTATATCAATGATGCCGGATCCAATTCCCAGCTCTTTTTCAATATTTCAAGCAGGCAGATCAGGTACCTGCATCTTTACATTTCACTTTATATTGATGAGTGGAAGATGTCACGCCTGATGGATCCGAACCTGCATAATTTCACGAGTCTCAAGACCGGGTTACAAGTGGTTGATTTCCCGGTTCAGAACCTGAGCCTAATAGCCGAATATACCCGCACCCAGCCCATGACCTACGATCACTACATACCCACAACCACCTTTGCCTCCAATGATTACGTGTTGGGAAATTATTTACGTGAAAATTCACAGGAGATCTTTGTTGCATTGACATGGCGTCCGTTGCGGGGTGTATTGATCAACGGTTCTTACACCTTCGCCCAGCATGGCGATGATGTTCCTTATGATTATAATGCCGGATACGCGGTTGATCAGGTCCCCTTTTTAAAAAACATAACCTGGCAAAACAGCTCTTTTGAGCTCTCTGCCAGGTACGAATTTGTGAGTAACGGTTATTTCTTTATCCGGTATCTTAACTCAGACCGCACGGGGGATGACCGGTATCAGCCCCCTGTGATGAACGGGAGGACCAATACGTTTTCTACCGGTATTAATGTAGGTTTTTAACCGGGTAAGATGACCCGTCTTTTTTTTCTGATGACCAGAAAGATGGGGATAAAAGACAGTATGGACGCAATTCCTGCCAGGATAAAAAGGAGCCAGAAGACAGTAAGGTTCCTGAACACAACGGAGATCCCTACAAATAACAACCCGGTAAGTGTGAGGATGAGTGTAGCCTGGAGATGTGAGAAACCAAGTTCAAGCAGGTAATGGTGGATATGGGTCTTATCCGGACTGAAAGGAGGTTTGTTTTTCACCATACGTGTCACAAAAACCCTCAATGTATCAAAGATCGGTACCATCAGGAATCCGATAGAAACGGCCGGCGCTGCCTGAACATTATAAGCACCTGATAATCCCACACTGCTTTCATTGAACTTGATGGCAATAATAGAGATGATAAATCCAAGGTACAATGATCCGGTATCGCCCATGAATATTTTGTATTGCCTGCTGAAAAGATTAAAGTACCAAAATCCCAGTGTAGAGCCAATAATACCGGCACAAAGCACCACCCAATCAAACTGACCGCTGAGGTAGAACCATGTTCCGAATGCAGCAGAAGCCAGGATGGCAAGACTGGCCGACAGCCCGTCGATCCCATCCATCAGGTTGAAACAGTTGGTCACACCGATGATGGTGATGACTGAAAGGACCAATCCGAAGTTATAGGTAATCGGGTAAATATAAAACAACCCATGAAGGTTTGTTAGTATGATCCCCCCGAACTCAATAACGATCAATGCAGAGATCACCTGCCCCAACAATTTTTTATAGGCTGAAATACCGATGATATCATCTTTGAATCCGATGAAGAAAATGATCAGGACACTTGCGATAATATATTGAAAAGAAGGAATGGCGCCGACACTGACGAACATAAGAAAAGCTACGACACTCCCGATAAAGATGGCAATTCCCCCTAAGGTTGGCGTTGTTTTAAGATGCGAGGTCCTGGTGTTGGGAGCGTCAACATAGGATTTGGCGCGTGCGATATCGATAATGGAAGGGATAAGTACAAGGCTTATAAAAAGCGATAAGGAAAAGCTTAGCGCAATCCTGAGGTCGTCGGTGAATATAAAGTACTTCATGGGTGTATTTTTTTACTTATGAATTGAATTGTACATCTTTTTTCAGGCTCCTGGAAAAATATGAAGAAAGGGACCCAAAGCTCCTTCCGGAAATGATTTATGTGGAGGCATTATTCCACAGGAGGAAATTTATAAAAAAGAATGTATAAAAAACAACCCTGGATATTATATTATGAAATATTGTAAAACTATCAGGATAAGAATAAGCTATCGGCACTAAAATAATATAATGCAAAACTGAAGCAATCATAATAATAATAAATGAAACCGGGATAAACATGATTTTTTTTCTGACATTCAATGGAAAAAACAACAGAATAAAGAAAATTTGAAATAATTGCATAAATCCGGTGCATCCATGCATCATCTGGATCGTTTTTATATTGTTTATAATTATAATGAATTTTGAATCCGAATATATTTCAGCATAGAATACCGTGTACAGACTTACCGAAATGTTAGTGATCAAGCCGGAAAGTGAATAATATATATTGTTAATCATGCCTGACAATAATTCTTTTGTTTCAAGAAAATTAAACAGGTACTCGCCGGTTTTATATAAAAAAACGAATAGAAATAATTTTATAAAATATTTTGAATTTTCATTCCCCAGTACTTTTATTAACCTGTTTTTAAAATAATAATATTTATTGCGACGTTCTGTTTGCCTCGTTGAATCACTTTTCATTAGCGATATTATGTGTGAACAAATAAATATAGTCAGTTGAAATTCAACGAACAAAAACCAGATCCGTTAATTTTTGTATTATTTTTTTTTGATTAAACTGGTCCTTCAGTAAACTATTTGCATTAATGGTTTTCTTCTTAAATATTCCAGGATCAGATGAAATAATTTCCTGAAATGTGTTGGCAATTTCCCCGATATTATCCGGCCGGGCAACCCAGCCTAAGTTATAATTGATAATAAAACGGGCCACTTCTCCGCCGATCACTCCAAATATGGGCTTGTCTGCGTTGAGATACGATTGAAATTTTGCGGGAATTGTCAGATTGTATATCGGCTTGTTTTCCAGTGAGATCACTAATACATCCGCTTTTTCGTAAAAACCGGGCATTTCATTTGTATTCACACGACCCCAGAATTCTATATTTTTAATATGATCATTTACAACCAACCTTTTAAGATAGTCCAGTCGGGAACCGTCGCCGATCACGTTTAGCCAAGCTTCACTGGTTGAATTATTCTGCAAGAATAACTCAAATCCGGATATTACGTTCTCAAGATTTTGAACGGTACCTATGTTGCCTGCAAAAACAAAATTAAATTTCCCCGGGTAAATTACTTCATGGTGCGGCAATATCCCATCATTCAACTTTGAGGTAAGTGACCATTGCGGAATAAAGTTCACATCCTTGGAAGGACAGTATTTCTGAATAACAGGGCCATATCCCGGACATGAAACTGCAATATGATCACAGTTGGAGTAGACCCATTCCACGAATTTTTCCAGGATCATTCTGGAAATTCCTTTCTTTGCCAGGCCATAAGCAAAAACAGTTTCCGGCCAGACATCCTGGGTCCAGATGGTCGTCTTTTTCTGGTACATCTTTTTTATCAGGATCCCTATCGATGAAAAAGTTAAAGGACCTGTCTGATACATGAAAATTGAATCGAAATGCCGGCCGTTTTTTACTGCCCACAGAAATCCCAATACCATGTTCCAGATATAATTCAGAATTTTTATCAGTTTATTATTCTTGTAACCAGGAATAAATTGCAACCGAAAAACCGGCACTTTATTGATTACTTCTTTGTAAAATAACCGGTTGCGATAGCCGGCGAATAGTTTCCCAAGCGGGTAGGATGGATTTCTTGTCAAAACCGAGACCAATAATCCCTCGGTCTTCCAGGTAAAAACAAGGTCGTTAATTAAAAATTCTTCCGGAGAAAAAACCTCTGTGATCACCAGGATTTTTAACGGGGCGGGATCACTCATCCGGGAGTATGATTATAAGTGTCATAGATTGAGGTCAAAAAATCAAATGTTTTTCTACTGGTTTCCGGCCATGAATATTCTGATGCTTCCCTGAGTGCATTGACTGCGTTGAGCTTTCTTTTCTGAGGTGATTCAAGGAATTCGATTAAAGCTTTCACAATTGATCCGACCTGATGTGCATCAAAATAAAACCCATGATCCTTAAGAAATTCAGGCATTGGATCTTTATTACTTGATGCAATAGGTACGCCGGATGCCATGGATTCAATGAGTATATTTGGCATATTCTCGCAAGTAGACGCAAAAATTATCCCGTCGGCTGATTGATAGCATGTTTCTATTTCTTCATAGGGTACATCCCCGAGGTTATGAATAAATTCGTTAGCGGGATCAATTTTCCGGATCGTCATTTCAAGTTTTTTCCCGGCAGGTCCGAAAATAACGCCGCCAACAAGATTTAATTCTACAGGAAATCCCTTTTGCCGGAGAATTCCAATTGCTTCTACAACATTACACTGATTTTTATACACATGAACGAATGATACATAAACGAACCGGAACGGCTTGGAAAATGAATAATCAGAGATTGGTTTTTGTTCCCTGGCTACCTGAAAAAACCGCGGGGCAATCCCATGATATATGACAATTTGTCGTTTTTCGCTCAGATTGATCTTTCCGGAAATATAATTCCGTGCATATTTTGAAATAAATATGATACCCGCTGAATTCTTGAAAGAACGTTTTTGCTTATGATAGTTTATCCAGAATCTTAACACTTCTTTGAATTGTCTTATTTCCTTCCAAATGTCGCGTTCATATAAAAGCATATTTTGCGACATACTTACAACGGGTTTATGCTTGCCCAGAAAATCCCCTGTTATCGAGTAAACAATTGCCTTTGCAGGTATAATTCTGTCGATGATGAAAATCTGAAATAATACTCTGTGGAGCAAGGTTTTCTCCAACAGTTCGTGCCCGACCTTTGTCAGGTATTCATGATCAGAAAGCTGCTCCAGTATTTTTTTTTGAGCAATTACAATTACCGGAGAGCTGAAATCGTAAACATCAAGTATCTCTTTTAAATGAGTTACCCCCCCGCCGCCTCCGATATTTGTTGCATCAATGACAATTGTCATTATAACTATTTAAATATCAGTTCGTATTAACATGAAAATCGCGGTTCCATTTACCCCATGTTATTCAATGAAAGTATAAAAAAAAGTTTTTGAATGTACAAATGATCCTTTCAATTCCCGGCTCAGGAATCCTGAGTTTTTTAAAATAATTATACAGGATCAATTGATTTTGGGATGTTACGAACGACCCACTTTGATTCTTTGCAGATAGTCCCTCGTCTGGCGTACAAGTTGACCGGTTCATTTCTTCGTAATAATTCTGATGGTATTCTTTTATTTCATCATCCGTCAGATATCCTTTACCCATCTTGTTCCGTAACGACGTGAAGAGTATTCTGGTTTGATCATCTGAGATCGATCGCGATACGGAATCATTCAAAATGCGGTACTTCAAAAGTGGAAACCTGAAGTTATGTAATTTTCCTATCCCTGACAGGGATAACCAAAGGATATGATCCTCAAATGGCTGAATATTCAAATATCCAATGGATCTTTTATAAGCATCCGCTTTTATCATCACCCCCGGATGGCAGATTGGGTTAAATGATCTCAATTTTTTCTTGATTGCCGAATCCGATGTATACGGAAAACTTCTCCCGGTTACTTCTCCGGACTCATTTATATACATGACTGCGCTACTGACCAATACGGTTGCAGGATTGTTTTCCAGATATTCTGCTTGAACCTCAAACCTTTCCGGGAAACTGATGTCGTCAGCATCCATACGTGCGATATACGTTCCTTTAGCCAATGTGCAGGCGTTGCGAAGCGCCCCGCCAATTCCTGTATTTTCCTGCCTCATGTATATGATCCTGGAATCACGGAATCCAAGAATAATTGATTCGGAAGCATCAGTGGAACCATCATTCATAATAATGAACTCTAAGTTTCCATAAGTCTGGTCCAGAATACTTTCAACAGCCTCCTTTAAATATTTTTCACCATTATAAACCGGTAAAATAACAGAAATTAACGGATCAGCCATGACAGATCGAAAGTTAACGGAATGTTGAGCCGACACCGGAGCCGGCAAGACCGGTCACAATCCACAGGATATTGGCACAAATAAAAACAAGAAAAATGATGAAATTTAATCTCACAAATTTTATCGGTGGAGTGGACAATATCAGCCCTGGAATAAGAAAAATAACGCCGGTAGTCATATAGGGTTGATGAATGTCAATGGTTCCTAAAGCGGCAAGTACAAAGGGTATGAAAAGAAGAAATAAAAAAACAGCACCGGAATAGCTTTGATCCGTTAAATATTTTTTTTGCGATAATGAAAGAACACAAAGCGTAACCAGTGAAATAGATATGACCGATTGAAAATAATCTGCCATCTGAAAAATCGTTCCATCAGTAAATTTAAACCATTGGATCCATGGAAAAGGTCCTATAAAAATTCGTAAAATATTAACAGGTAAAAAAAGTCCTAAGGAATTTGTCGTTAAATTATGGCCATAAGAGGAACTGATATTGTCGGATAATCCAAACTGGTTGTTTAAATAAAGTATGGCTCCAAATAGTATTGGAAGAAAGAGTAGCAGGTATTTATTCTTTGATTTAACGATTATATATCCGGTGTATGCCAAAGCCGGAAAGAAAAAATAAATATATCGCTGCATAACCATACTAATTGAAGCTAACAATAATAAAATAAGGGCAATGTGGATTCTGGTGTTTAATGACTTAAGAGTCAGATAACCACCCAAAGCGACAAAAAATTGTCCGACAATATCCCTCCAGATAATTGAACTAATTGACGAAAAAGGTTGATAAACAGCAATGATCAGTGCATATTTCATTTGAATCGATGTTGCACCAAGGTGTTTGGCAATAAACAGGATAATTACCGCGGTATAGATTGAAAACAAACAGTTTTGCACGGCAATATCCCAGGGATTGAATGAACCGGACAGGTACAGATTACTCATCAGGTAATGAATTTGAACATGCTTAAATGTGAACATTATGGGCGAATAATAGAAAAAACCTCCACTTATTCTTTGTGCGGCAAAGTCTTTCATCAGCCATTCAGTAAATAAATATTCCAGGTGATTGAACTTAAAACTGGAAGTGGGATTTGTAAAATAATCAGGGAACATATAGAATTCCCAAAAAAGATATCCTATTAAAAGTTTTATAAAATACCCAATAAATATTATTCGCATCAGATTAAAACCAAGTTTATTTTTTAATCTAAAGCTCAAAACGACCAAGGCGATCATGGCAGATAAATTTACCAACAAAAAACTGGTCAATCTGTCGTGATTGTGTTGATTTAAAACGATCACAAGGAAAATAAATGCCAGGTAACTCAATAATATTCTCCCCAGAATTTTTATGCCGGCAATTTGATTATCAAATAAATTCATCAGATTTTTAAAGTTTTCCCAAATTTTAAAACTATAAAACTGAACAACGCTTTTTCTCTGATATAAAAAGCCATACAAAGGATAGTAATGGCTGTTGAAACAGTCAAAATCTCTCCGATCATGCTTCCTCTTAATGTTTCGTATAAAAATTTTGACAACAATGCAACTAGTACGACCAGAGCTAAATCAGAAAAAAAACGCCTCGTGATAATATGCCGAACCATTTCGACCTTTTTATTCCGTTCAAGAACAAAACAAACGCTGAAATAGCAAATATTTGCAATAATGCCGGCCAGTACGATCCCATTTAATTTCATAAACGGAATAAGTAAAAAAGCGATGATCATGAAGGTTAATGCAAATATAGTATCGGTAACAGAGGTCAAATTAAATTTTCCAATCGCGTAATATTGCTGTGCAAGGATCAGACGTAACTGATCTGTTAAAGCAGTTAGGCAGAGAAGCGCCAATAATACATTTCCGCCAAATTTATCGAAACCGACCCAAATGGTGACAAAGTCTTGTCCGATAAGGAAGATAACTGTAAGTGTTATAAACAGTAATATTCGTATGAGAGCAAAATAATGGATTGTGTATTTATGTTTGCTTTCTTTATTTTTTTGTTCCGAGTAAAACAGACTGAAGGAGGTAAATGTGGAGACGGTGATCATGTTTATAATCATCTGAACAATGACCGGTAACTTTTTTGTAATATCAAAGGTAGTTGTGGCGTTCGATGAGATGGTAGTTGCCACTATGAAATTCTGGATGCTCACCGCGAGTGTCATGGCGACTTTTGAAATAAATGGCAACCCGATATTTCTAATCAGTTTTAGCAGATAACTGAATTCGAAGGATATTGGAATTTTTTTTTCCTTTAATATTATAGAAACATATATTGTAACTAAAATTGAATAGATGACTGATTTGACCAGATTTCCGGCAGCGATCGCCAGGATGCCCTGTGTTGGAACAGCCCAGATGGTATACGAAATGCCAACAATGGAAGCAAAAATATTGAACAGGGGTGAAAGCAGGGTTCGCAGGAATACCTGTGTAACACAATTTAAATAGCCAAAGGTGAAGGTGAATGATAACGAAACAGTATACAGGAAGAAACTTTCAGAAAAATGGTCCTTGGTGTGGCCGCCGGGACTGACCCAACTTGTAAGCGTTTCTTTGAAATAAAAGGTAGATATGATGATTACTGCACTGGCCGCTAAACCAAAGAAGAATGCTGATGAAAGATATTTCGAAAATTCTGTTGGCTTGTTGTTTGTCCATTTCTCGCCTAATTGCTGGGTCAGGATGAAGCTGATGTTTGCTTCCAGTACCGAAACCAATGATAAAAACGAGATCCCACCCAGCCAGATTCCATAATCTGAGGCGCTTATAAATTTAAAGTAATACGGAAGTAAGACGATACTGGTGAGAAAAAGGAAAGCATAATTTGAAAATGCTCCAAGGACATTGTGATAAATTGCTTTCCTTTTCATTCCCTGACTCGTGGGTATGGAATACCTCAAAAGGTATATTTAATGGTATCTTCCGGTTGATATTTTACATCAGCAAAGGCAACCAGTAAGAAATCCATGTCGCCACAATTAAAAAAAGAATGTGCGGTGCCTGAAGGAACAAAGACCGTGACGGGCTGATTTCCACTAAGATTTAGTGTGAGCGATTCATTTGATTCCAAATCTTTTAACGTAAGTATTGCTTCTCCGGCAATCAAAGTAAACCATTCATTGGCCATTCTGTGATAATGCCCGCCTTTGGTCTCACCCGGTTTAGCCGATGTAAAATAAACTTCACACGGAAAGGGATTATCAGGTTCGTTCCCGTCGATCACTTTAAGAAACCACCCGCGGCTATCCTTTATTAACCTTCGGTCGATGCTATAAATTTTTCGAATTTGCTTGGTCATATTAAAAAATCTTTTTTAATCTCTTCCTGACAAGTCTTTCGATTTGCGAAAAACTCAGGTCCCAGAATAACGGTCGTTTGTACTTTTCGATTTTGTTTTCACTGCTGTATCCATTCAGATATGGTCCGGAAAACTCATTTTGAAGACTTGAAAAATATTCGATGAGTTTTCCATATCCCTTGACCAATGCGGTACATCCCATTTGTGTAAACCCAAATTCAAATGAGCTGAATCCACGCTCAAAAGCATTTTTTTTTATTATGTCCCATGATTCGAACATATTGCAGTTTGCTACATCATGGAAATATATAAAGCAATTTTCAGCAACCAGATCCTGAATTCCATAATAATCATTTAATACGGCCTCATTGGTATGCATTGCATCGACAAAAATAAAATTATAGGTTTTTCCGTTGGCCGTTTTTTTCAGATCCTGCGGTGAAAATCCCACGGTTAATGTGACATTGTCAAATTCACTTGCGGCTATTTTCCGGGTTATTTCAGAACCTAATTGTGGTTCTACGTTTTCAAGTTCGGCATCAATAGCATCAATTTTCGAATCCGGAAATAGTTCTGCAAGAACAAAAGTGCTGAGTCCGAATGAATTTCCGATTACAAGAATCTGGATGGGGTTGATCAGATTGCTGATTGCCGAAAAAAGAAACGCGTCGGAAACCGTAAAACCTCCGCTGCAATTAATTGTACGTTTACCTCTGTTATCAATGATGGTTGAATATAACCTGCCGGGAGAACCCATGTCGATGGTATAACCCTGCTTTTTATATGCTGCTAATACTTTTGGTAACATTTTGATTTATTTTGGATTAGTCTTAGACTTTCCTGGAACATATATAGCAAACCTGATCTTTACATTGTGGCTGCCAGTAAACATCTTCGACTGCAAATCCATTGTTTTCTATTAATTTAATCAGACTGTTGTATGTAGGATGCCAAATATGGTGATCTTTCCAACGGTGGAAACCAGCAAACTCCAATACCTTCTTGACAATATTTTTAAACTTTTGTTTCATACTTATAGTACCTGATCTTCCTCCTTCAACGTACATGCCGATCAACAACCTGCCATCAGGTTTCATGACGCGATGTGCTTCCAATATTGCAAGATCCGGAATCTGTACATGATCGATCATCGAACGCATGTGAACCCAATCGAAGGATTCCGCAACAAATGGCAAAAACTCAGCGTTTGCAGCCATGAAGTTTAAAGGTCGGGCCAGACAGGTATACGCTTCACGTCTTGCAGGCGGTATTTCATTGATTGAATTTATGTACGGGTCAATCGAGACGAATTGAACCTCTTCCGGTAAAAATTCTCGAACAGTACCCGCACCACCACCCACATCCAGTATAGCGCCATTCAGGTGATAGTATTCATAAACAGGACGGTCGTATTTGATTTCGTTAAGGTAGTATGAAACCTGTTCCTTGCCTAATTTGCCAGAAGAGGACATTTCGGTTTCATAGTTATGCTGCCCGGCTTGCCATTCATTAAAACCATGAGTATTTTTAAGGAATACCCTGGCATCCAGGACACCATTGATTTGATGAAAAGCGGATGAACCAGCAGGTTGCTTTGTGACAGGATCGGCAAGAATAGACGTGAAAAATTTCTGGTTGTTCATAAATATGAATTTATTCCTTCTTCCAGTGATAAAGTAGTAGAGAAACTCAGAATAGTTTTTGCTTTTTCATTATCAAGTAACAGAAAAGGCATAAATGTATCTGTTCTCTGATCCATCCCGAATTTAATTTTGTTAAAATCTGCGTCCCTGTCCAATACCTTGAAAATGGTTCCAACAAGTGTTCTTATTTGAACGGGTTCGATATTACACACATTGTATAGTCCTTTCGGATACTCGTTTTTTACAATCATTAAAACAACCCTGGCATTATCCGACGCATGAATATATTGCCTGACTTGTGATCCGCTTGTTAATTTAATTTCGGTACCCTGTTTAACAGAATTAATAATGTATGGGATCAACCTGTTCGCACTTTCCCCTTTTCCATATATATTTGGTAAAATAAGGTGATAATGATCCGGAAGGCCTGGTGCAGAATTCAGGTATCTTGTCAAGATCCTTTTCGATGATGCATAGTGATTGGGGACAGGATGTCCGGACAAAGCGACCTCATTTTCAGTATAGAAGCGTTTTGCAGGTTCATTCCCGATTTCAAAATATGAACCAAACGTTATAATTTTACCTTTGAAATTTTCAGCAGTAAGAAAGTTAAATATTTTTACCGGTAAAAAGCTGTTCAGTTCATAAGTGATCTCAAGAGATTCTCGCAGATCGGATTGAATCCCTGCCCCTGCGGTATAGATAATGCAATCAAATTCCAACAGGTCCGCCAGCACCAATTGAAATTCCGGTATCTCAAACCGGGAAAATACCAAGCCGGGAAACTCTGGAGAAGGCACTACTCCAAACAAGGCAGGCTCAATATTCCATTTCATTAATTCCCGGATAATATATTGTGCCAGAAATGAATTTGAACCGATAAGCGCAACTCTCATGTTTGAACTAATTTCAGATAATCCCTGATAGAATTGATGGAGTAATCAATTATTGCTTGTTTACTTTCATTTAATTCTTTGTACCAATTCAGGGTCCAGCTAATCGCATCATTGGTTGTTAACCGAGGTTTCCAATGGAGGATATTCAGTGCCCTGGAGATGTCGAGCCGGAGAATTGTTGATTCATGCGGAGCATCCGGGTCCTTTACGATCCGGTAACTTCCAGTTTCTAATACTTTGATGGCTGATATCACAACTTCTTCCACGCTTAAAACCTCATCCGGAAATGGGCCAAAGTTCCATGCACCTGTATATTTTTCCGGGTTATCGTAAAGTTGAGCACCCAGGAGAAGATAACCGTACAGGGGTTCCAGAACATGCTGCCAGGGACGGATAGCTTCCGGATTCCGGATAATAATTTCAGATCCTTTATGTATTGCCTTCACGATGTCAGGAATCAACCGGTCGCCGGACCAGTCGCCACCACCGATCACGTTTCCGGCCCTCGCGGATGCAATGGCCTTTTGGTGTGTTTCGAATTTTTCAGGATGAAAAAAAGAATGACAGAATGATGAAACGACCATTTCAGAACAAGTCTTACTGGCGCTGTATGGATCCTTCCCTCCCAACCGGTCAGTCTCCCGGTACGGTTGATGGGTTTCGTTGTTTTCATATACTTTGTCGGTCGTAATGACCACTATAGCACATTTTCCCGTGATCGATTTTGCGGCTTCCAATATGTTTGCCGTTCCGATCACATTGGTCCGGAAAGTTTCCAAAGGATCGATGTAGGAGTAACGTACCAATGGCTGTGCTGCCAGGTGAAAAATAAGGTCCGGTTGAAATCCGGTTATTTTTTCCTGAACAGATTGAAAATCAGAGATATTAATAATGTGAGAAACGCAACACTTATCAAGTTGATTGACAACAAAGAAATCCCGGGTTGTTTTTGGTTCCAGTGAAATTCCCATTACCCGGGCGCCAAGTTGATCCAGCAGAAGTGTCAGCCAACTCCCTTTAAAACCGGTGTGACCGGTAATCAACACCTTCCTGTCTTTATAAAAGTCGCTGATTATCATAGGTAATTTTGTTCCAGATGGGAAAATAGTTTTGTAAACCGGTGTTCCCACAAATGTTCGTTGATCACCCGTTTGTGTCCTGCTTCAGCAATTTTAAGAATTGAATCCGGGTGATTGGTGTAGTAACGTGCCTTGTCAATCATTTCCCATTCATTGCCAAAAGTTTCTATCTCTTCCCCCACCTTGAAAAAGGATCCTATTTCCTCGTTATCCTGAGTCAGTAAAAACGAACCTGCCGTTGGTACTTCAAAATCTCTCAGGTTTGCACCGATCAGGACATTGGGATTTGAATAGTCATGTCCAAACCTGGACTCCGGGAAATTTAATACGATGGAGGAATCGGATAATATTCGATTGTACTCAATATCCGGTAACGGATCGTGAATTAAATGAGCATATTTCGACCTGATCTCTCTAAGAATCAGGTCATTCAAACAACGATACGCTGTATCAACCATCGAATTATTTCCCAGGAGTACTTGTGCTTCAAGTTTGATGGTTCTTAACGCTGCCCTGCGGGTGTGATTATTGATCCAGTTAGCCCCATAGATATTGACCGGAAGATCATTCTGCAGGCATCGCCATAAATAATTTGCCCGCGGGCCATAGGATGTTCCAATGAATGAAATATTTCCATTTTTATTTTTATTGAACGATAAGTTACTGCTTAATCCGGCGAAAGTCATATAATAGCCATTGTAGCCATGATCCTCAAAATATTTTTTAGCAACACCGGAAACATAAATTGAAAGATCAGCCTCCTTTAGCAGTGGAACATACAGTTCAATCTGGTGAAAATTGGTTGTGTAATTTACGCAGAAAACCTTTTCCCTGATTTTCCTGAATAATTCAGGGACAACTTGTCCTCCGTGATAGTAGGATAAAAATAAATCGAATGGTTTTTGCTCATGATTTAATATGAAGTTGTCATATACATTTTCTGATATTATACGGATGTCATTCGTTTTCCCTGATTTATTTACTACCATTGCTTCATGATAAGGGAAAAAGACAACATCATACCCCATTTTTTTAAACGTGTCATAAAAAATATACTGATAAGTCAGGTCACTATATCCGGATGAGGCGTTTGCAGCAAGGGTCAGGAATATTCTTTTTTGCATTGCTTTCAGGTAAAAATACCGGTTAAGATCCTGCTAAAGGAAGACTCATCTGTCAACTGGTGATAAAGTTTGTTTGCCTCAGGAGCAATTCCTGATTCCAGGGTCGGGTCATCAAACAGATTATTGATCTCCTCCCCCATGGATTTAAAGTCACCTGCTTTTACACATATACCATTAACCCTGTTTTTGATCACTTCCTTATGGATCCCGACATCAAAAGTAATGATGGGTTTCGACAGTCCGAGTACTTCAAGGAGAACAAATTCAGTTGTGGTAGCCCAGATAGATGGGTTGATGACTCCTTTTGATCCGGCAATCATTTCAAGCGCCCCGGTCGTCATCGTAATTCCCGGATGAATTTCTAATTTCCCGCTTGCAACATGTTTCAGGTTATCGGGAAAATCATCCAGGAACCGGTTGGCCTCTTCCGTATTAAATAACAATAACCTGATCTTGATACCATCCCTTATTTGGTCCAATATAGAGGAAATAAGTTGAATCCCTTTTTCGTGGCGATATTGACCGATGATGACAAAATATGGACTTGAAGGTACCTTTAATTCCCTGATCCTCTTCTGATCAAAAAATAATGGAATTTTTACTGTATTGGCTTTATTGATCCCGATACGGGTATAGAAACCAAGTTGTTCATCAGATGAACCCAGGACAAAATCGATCATTCGCAGCCGGGGTAGGATCAGCTTCTGTATAACCTGGAAATTCAACAGGTAAAGCAAAGGCCTGTTTTGTTTTTCTGCACAATTATTCAGCAACGCATGGATGTTTGATTTGTCGAGGCACTTTGTGCAGGAGTTATTCCCTAATGCAGCGTGCAGCCGGGCACAGAAGAAATCCTGAACCAGCAGCAGAAATACGGTCTTTATTTTAAATTGCCTGCATAAATCCAGATAAATAACCGGGGTATTTACGATAGCACCGATGAAAAATACATAATCAGGCTTAAATTCTTCTATGACTTTCTTAAATGATTTTTTATATTTTAAAGAAAAGTAATTTGCTGTTCCGGTGTACGATATCCTTGCAAAGTACCTGTACCCGGCACTCTCTTTGTTTTGACGGTCATGAGTAAAAATGGCAATATCATAACCTAGTTCAGACAATTGCCTGGCTGCTTCTCTTGCTGCTATTGCCCCTGAATGATCTGAATAAAAAATGTCAGGGTGGATAAGGATCCTGGACTTCATTTATTTCCAGATCTTCCAGGGCGCCTGGCCGGTTATCCACATTTGTTCCAGTTCATTTTTGTCCCTCAGCATATCCATGGGTTTCCAGAAACCCGTATGCTTGAAGGTGAAGAGTTCTCCGTCTTTAGCCATATTTTCCAATGGCTGACGCTCAAAAATCGTCTGATCGTTTTCAATGTAATCAAGGACCGCGGGCTCACATACAAAGAATCCCGCGTTGATCCATGCTCCGTCTTCGTTTGGCTTTTCTTTGAAATCTGTCACCTTGTATTCATTGTTGATCACCAATGCTCCGAATCTACCTTCCGGTTGTACCGAGGTTATGGTGATCGCTCTTCCATGACCCTTATGAAATTTTACCAGTTCACTGAGGTCGATGTTCGCCACCCCATCACCGTATGTCAGCATAAACGTTTCAGTTCCAATATAATCCTTTGCTCTTTTGATACGCCCTCCGGTCATTGTATCCAATCCCGTATCGATGAGCGTGACCTTCCAAGGTTCCGCCTTGTTTTTATGATACTCGATCGAATTATTGGCAACATCCACGGTCATATCAGCCATATGCCTGTAATAATTTGCAAAATAAGATTTGATCATGTACCCTTTATAACCACACAGTATGACAAATTCATTGAATCCAAAATGTGAATATATTTTCATAATGTGCCACAAAATCGGTGTCCCGCCAATTTCCACCATTGGTTTTGGTTTCAGGGAGGTCTCCTCCGACAGCCGGGAGCCAAATCCACCGGCAAGAATAAGGACTTTCATAATGATTACTTTTTATAAAATTCGATGATCGTTTGACAGATCCTTGATATTTCATCATTGGTGATCTGTGATGAAGAAGGCAGCCAGAGTCCCTGCCTGCCTACCAGATTTGATACCGGGTGATCACCGGGAATATTATACGCTTTCTGTTTATTAATCGGAGGATACATGGTCCTTGATCCGACACCATGCTCTTTCAGGTGTTTCGCCAGTTCATCCCTATTCTCAGCCAGGACATCAATAAACCAGGGTGTTGTGCAGGACAGGTCCTGATAAAAAAACCTGATCTCACCGACACCCGAGAGTGCTTTTTTATAATTGAGGAGTATTTCCTTTTTCCTTTCAATTCGCCAGGGCAATTTTTTCATTTGCTCATTGCCAATAACAGCCTGGAGTTCCGTGAATTTGAAATTATAGCCTATTGATTCGTGTATATCATTTCCGCCTCCGCTTCGGCCGAAGTCTTTCAACCTTCGCAGTTTAAATGCCATTTCATCACTATTGGTCACGACCGCACCACCCTGACCTGTTGAGATGACCTTTGGAGCTGAAAAAGAGAAACTCCCTGCTAATCCGAACGTACCCTGGTGCTGCCCGTTCGGGTACCGGGAACCAAGCGACTGTGCAGAATCTTCCAACAGCATCAGGCCATGATCAATGCAGAGTTTCTGAAATGCCCCGATACCCGCTTTCGGATAACGTCCGTTTGATGGAACAAAGAAAATTGCTTTGGTTTTGGAAGTGATTGCTTTTTGTGCACATTCAATATCCATACAGAGGGTTTCATGCTCAACATCTGCGAATACAGGTACAGCTCCGAACATTTTAATGGAATTCGGGGTCGCGATCATCGTATAATTTGGTACGATCACCTCGTCGCCGGCCTTAATGCCGGCAGCCAAAGCCATTAAAGTCAGACTTATCGTGCCATTATTGACCACGATCGCATGTTTAGCTCCGGTAAAGGTGGCAATTCGCTGTTCAAATTCTGCAGTTCTTTTAAACTCAGTTAGCCAGCCGCCTTCATCCATGTATTGGTTGAGGGCTTCTTTTTCTTCGGAACCAAACCAGGGTTCCATTTGAGGTATAAAACTATTGCTCATGTCGGAATTTATTCTCAAGACTTTCGATTTCATTCCTGTCACGTTCATTTATCTTCCTGGCGGGAATACCGGCATACAATGCATACGCTGACAGCGATTTGTTTGCTAGAGAGAGTGCTCCCAGGCAGGCCCCTTCTTCAAAAACCACATCAGGCAAAACAACCGAACCGGCTCCAACGATACAATGTTTTTTTAAAACTATCCGGCCTATTTTCGCATTACCTTTGAATTTCATCGGGACAAGCGGTGTCGCAATGCCACTCAGATAATCATCGGAACCGGCTGAAAGTACGACATCAGGAGCAAGGGTTGAGAATTCATCCATTTCGACAAAAGCATCCTTTCCCCCAATGATCTTGCAACCTGCTGAAATATGGACATACGAGTGTAATTTCAGGGCGGTTGATATATATGTGAAATCGTCGATGATCACATGATCCCCTATTTCAACCAATTCGGGATAGCGGATCCTGACCGTTTTACCGATTATCACATTTTGTCCAACTGATTTTAACCTTTTCAGGTCGAAAAAAATGTTTTCCTGCATGATGATTATTTAATATTTTCCATCCAAAAATCGATCATCTCATCCATCAGGGTCTCAAATGTGTACTCCGGTTCCCATTTGAAAGTACTCCGGAGTTTTGAACTATCTCCCCTTAAATACGGCAATTCTTCCGGCCGCAGGAAAATCGGATTCTGTGTGACAAATTCTTTATAATCCAGTCCAAGCCTGGTAAAGACATAATCCGTCATTTCCCTTACCGAATGGGTTTGTCCGGTCGCGACAACAAAATCATCGGGAAAATGGTGATTAATGATCAAGTGCATTGCCCTGACATAATCCCTGGAATGGCCCCAATCCCGGTAAGAATCCATATTTCCAAGTTCCAGTTTTTTAGCTAGTCCTTTTTTAATCATAACAGCTCCTTTTACCACCTTGTTTGTGACAAAATTACTTCCTCTTCGCGGGGATTCATGGTTGAATAGAATTCCATTCACAGCATGGAGTTTGTAACTTTTACGGTAATTCCGTGTGATGTTAAAGGCAAAAACTTTCGCACAACCATAAGGACTTGTGGGTTGTAAGGGTGTGGTTTCACGTTGATAACCGTCATCATCTACAGAAGTACCAAACATTTCGGATGAACTGGCCTGATAATATTTTGCCTGAGGGCATGCATTGCGAAAAGCTTCCAGTAAATTCAAGGCGCCTATGGCATTTGTTTGTGCCGTGAATTGAGGCACATCAAAACTGATCCTGACATGACTCTGGGCTGCCAGATTGTATATTTCATCAGGCTGGATCTTTTTTAACAGCCTGTCCAATCCGGAAATATCCAACAGGTCACCGTAACTGACATGCAGGTTCTCTCTTACAAATTCAATCCGGCTTTGCTGATGCTCAGGAACCGAATTCCTTCTTACAATGCCATGTACTTCATATTCCAATCCGAGTAAATATTCCGTCAGATAGCTACCGTCCTGCCCGTTGATCCCGGTTATAAATGCTTTTTTCATTTATGAATTATTAATGGTTGATCTTATAAAAATTCCTTGTCCAGTTCCTGTCCTAAATAGGGTCCTGTCTTGTACTCATAAACAATCGTATCGTCTTCTAGTATCAGGTAATTATGCCCCCCGCGGAAGGTCATGGAGCAATCGCCGGGGAACAGTACCGGCTCACCGATGATCGTGTCATCCAGATCGTAAAAAATACATTTTACACTGCCTTTGATCACCAGCCAGCTTTCCTGGGCGATATTGGTGACTTTTTCCAGATAGATATGTTTATGGGCTTTAAAAGTCTGCCCCTTATTCATTTTTATGCTTGCCAACTGGAGAAATTCCTCATCCGGAGAAATATTGGTTCTTCCGCTGATTTCATTAAACCTGTAAATCAGGTGTAAAAGAGTACCAGGTTGTACTTTGGAATATATTTTTTCCATGTTTTGATTGACTATTTATAAAAATCAGTGGATTGATGATTTTCTTCTCATCGTATCCCATCCCACAAATTACTCAACCCTGCATTTCCCATGATGAGTTTCAGGGTTCGCCAGGAGGTGTCGGAAATCATGTATTCCGCGGGGATCTGCCGGTGTTTACTTTCCTTGTGCTCATGAATGGTGAGTGCAATGGCATCTAATACCCGCTGTGGCTCGAAGCCGGTGAGGATGATGGTGCCTGTATCCTGTGCCTCGGGACGTTCCATGGATTGACGAAGGGATATGGCCGGGAACGAAAGGATGGCCGACTCTTCGGAGATGGTCCCGCTGTCGGACAAGGTGCAAAGCGCATTTCGTTGAAGGCAGATATAATCCGGAAAACCGAACGGTTTCAGGAACTGTATCCGCGGATCCGGCTGAAAATCAATCAGCATTTCCAGTTTGATCCGGGTGCGCGGATGAGTGGAGACGATGACCGGCAGATTGTATTCCCTGGCCAGCCGGTTCAGTATCCGGAGGATCTTCTCCAGATTCCCGGGATGGTCAACATTCTCTTCCCGGTGCGCACTTACCAGGAAATACGAATCCTTTGAAAGTGACAACTGTTCCAGGATATCTGAGCCGGAGATCTTTGCACTATAATAGTCTAACACCTCCTTCATCGGTGATCCGGTCAGGTAGATCCTCCGGTGAGGCAATCCTTCCGAAAGCAGGTGCCTGCGAGCATGTTCAGTATAAACCAGATTGAAATCGGCAATATGGTCAATGATCCGGCGGTTGATCTCCTCCGGTACATTGAAGTCGAAACTGCGGTTCCCGGCTTCCATATGAAAAATCGGGATGTGCATGCGCTTGGCCATGTAGGCGGACAGGCAGGAGTTGGTGTCGCCAAGGACCAGCATCGCATCCGGTTTTTCCTGTTTCAACACATCCTCCGACTTCCGTATGATATCCCCCACTGCACCTCCCAATGAGGTCTTATCAACATTGAGAAAATGGTCGGGTTTTCTCAATTCCAGGTCTTTATAGAATACTTCGTTGAGTTCATAATCATAATTCTGTCCTGTATGAACAATGACCTGGTTAAGATATTCATCAAGGAGCGACATGGTCCGCGATAACCGGATGATCTCCGGGCGCGTGCCAACAACGGTCATGACTTTGAGCTTGGATTTTTTCATGATCAGACTTTTTCGAAATAGGTATCCGGGTCCTCCGGATCAAAATGTTCATTGATCCAGAAAATTGTGTATAATTCCTCCTTGCCAATGTTGGTAATATTATGCGTGTACCATACCGGCATATCAACAAATGATGGCCGCGTTCCGTCTAGTTCAAATGACAATACTTCCGCGGTACCTATTTTTCGCAGCTCTATCCTGGCTTTGCCTTTGATCACCGCAAAGCGCTCGGCCTTCCGGATATGGAAATGGTTGCCGCGGGTGATGCCGGGAATGGTGGTTGAAAAGGAAACCTGCCCGCCGCTGTTCAGTTTGATTGTTTCCACGAAACTTCCCCGTTGATCGGTATTCAGTTTCAACTTGAACGGAAAGAATTTTTTATGGTCGATATAACACAGGAAGGTGTTGAATAACCGGCGTTTAAAAGGGGTATCCAGCGCCGGAATTTCACCTTTTTCAAAGTAATTGGTCTTGTACGATTCAAGGATCCTAAGAATGGTGCTGACTTTTGCCTTAGCTGTATGGCTCAGGCGGATTGATTCAATGACAACATCATTTTTATGGTTCTGATGTATATCTTCTATCTTTTCAATGAAGTGCCTGACCACTTCGGCTACGTAGATCAGTTTCAACTCACCGTCAACATCTATTTTAGGTTGTTCATGATGCGTCAACTGGTGGCAGAACGTTGCGACAACGGAATTGTAATAAGGATGTCCGAACGGCCCGAATACATTGGGAATAATGAAACCCGTTACCTGAGCTGAGTTTTTATCCGCCCATTGTTCCAGCAATTCCCTTCCCTCCTTTTTTGATCTTCCATAGTGGTTATCGCGTTCTTCCTGCGTGGATGATGCGAACAGCACATGAGGAGTGGAATTTGTTCCTTCCATGGTATCAATCAGTTGCTTTACCAATGCGATGTTCGTCTGGTAGATCACCTCAGGATCATGGTGGCGGTTCACGGCGGCAAAGTGGACGATGACATCACATTCCTGAACGAAATTTTCAAATTTTTCCCTGTTCTGGAAATATTCGTCTGCAAAAGGAATTCTTGAAAACCTGTCCGGATAGAGTCCCAGCGTATCGTAAAAATGGGTGCCGACAAAACCTGCCTGGCCGGTAATTCCTACTTTCAGCATTTTTTTCTGTTAACTCCTGATATCATTTTGAATCATCTCCAGCTTGAGGAGCAGCTTTTTCATCCCTTCCACATCTAGACGGGTGGTGTTGTGTGACGTATAATCTTCTATTTCTGAAACCCTGGATTCGCCTTCTGTGAAAAATTTCCCGTAATTGAGGTCGCGGTTGTCGGCGGGGATGCGGAAATATTCTCCCATATCCGTTGCCTTTGCCATTTCCTCGCGGTTCACCAGGGTTTCATATAATTTTTCACCGTGCCTGGTACCGATAACGATGATCTCATTTTTGACATGGTACAATTCTATCAGGGCTTCTGCCAGCACGCCGATGGTAGCTGCCGGCGCTTTCTGAACAAATATGTCACCATTCTCACCGTGTTCGAAAGCATATATCACAAGGGTAACCGCATCCTGAAGCGTCATCATGAATCGCGTCATCTTCGGATCGGTGATGGTGATCGGCTCCCCATTCTTTATCTGTTCAATAAACAGCGGGATCACAGAGCCCCTTGAAGCCATGACATTGCCGTACCGCGTACCGCTGAATGTGGTGGCGCTGCCGGTCAGATTGCGACTTTTCGCTACCATCACTTTTTCGCTGAGCGCTTTTGACATTCCCATGGCATTGATAGGATATACCGATTTATCAGTGCTCAGCACGATGACATTTTTCACACCGTTTTCCAGCGCGCTGTCCAGTACATTCTCACAGCCCATCACATTCGTGCGGACCGCTTCCATCGGGAAGAATTCACAGGAGGGTACCTGTTTCAGAGCTGCAGCCTGAAAAACATAATCCACACCCCGCATGGCCGAATCAAGGCTTCGTTTATCACGGGTATCACCGATATAGTATTTTATCTTATCATTCCGGAATAACTGCCGCATGTCATCCTGCTTTTTCTCGTCGCGTGAAAAGATCCTGATCTCTCTGATGCCGGTATTTAAAAACCGGTGTAGAACTGCATTACCAAAAGATCCGGTACCGCCTGTAATTAATAAAACCTTATCATCAAACATGTATGATTATTTATATTATTGGATTAAACGAAAATACTGAAACGAAATTCAACCGGATACCGGTACTACAAATGTACAAATCAAGTGAATTGTTTATAAACAGACATTATCCCATCATGCAAAGAGTAGGCGGGCGTAAAGTTCATCTTTTTAAGGAGGGAAATATCCATCAATTTTTTAAGGGTACCATCTGGCTTGGTACCGTCCCAATGAATTTCGCCGGCGAAACCGACAATGGATTTGACCAGTGATGCAATTTCAGCAATGGTCTGGTCTACACCGGTTCCGATGTTGAGGAATGCAGTGAATGGGTGTTCAGGTGAATGGGTAAAAGGGTGAACGGGTGATGAAACTCGAAGGACAAGATCCGCAACATTTAGTTCTTCCAGGACTTTTACACAGGCAGAAGCCATGTCGTCGACATGCATGAATTCACGGAAAACCTGGCCGGTGCCCCAGAGAGTAAGCGATACGAGTGACGTGTTACGAGTGGCGACTGACGGATGATGGCCGTTAGGGTCAAAATGAATACCGTATTTTTCAAGAATATCCATGATTTCGTTTTCCGGTGAACTTCCATTGACACCTTCGATGGGACGTTTGTCCAGGTCATTGCGGATCCCATCCCAATTGCCGGTTTCGAGACAATGAGCCAGATGCATTTTCCGGATGATGGCCGGGAGTACATGCGAGGTTTCGAGGTTGTAGTTGTCGTTGGGACCGTAAAGGTTGGTGGGCATCACTGATATGAAGTTGCATCCATACTGCCGGTAATAGCTTTCACACAGTTTGATCCCGGCGATCTTCGCAATGGCGTAAGGTTCGTTGGTTTGTTCAAGATCACCGGTCAGAAGGTACTCTTCCTTAAGCGGCTGTGGGGCGTTCCGGGGATATATACAGGAACTTCCCAGGAAGAGGAGTTTCTTCACACCATGAAGATAGGCATGGTGGATGATGTTCGTTTCGATCATCAGGTTTTCGTAAATAAACTGTGCGCGGTATGTATTGTTGGCCATGATGCCCCCGACTTTTGCCGCCGCAAGAACAACAAATTCCGGCTTCTCCGTTTCAAAAAAATGAGCAACCGCCTGCTGGTTTGTAAGGTCAAGTTCCTCAATGGTGTGCCCGGTGATGTTTTCATAACCTTTTCCCCGCAGACAGCGTGCGATGGCAGAACCGACCATTCCGGTATGGCCGGCAATGTAAATTTTCGAGTTCTTATCCATCATTCGAAATAATTAAGCGTATTGAATCCATTCTGTTTCAGGAATTTCTCTTTCTGCATCAACCTGAAATCAGATGCCACCATCTCCCTGATCAAGGCATCCAGATCATATTTCGGAGTCCAGTTCAATACAGTCCTGGCTTTTGTAGCATCTCCGACAAGCAGATCGACCTCGGTCGGCCGGTAATACCTCGGATCAATGGCAACAACTTCTTTCCCGATAAGGTTTTTAAATTCATCCATCGTACTATTACGGACCATTCCTTTTTCATAGGCGCCTGTTCCGCTAAATTCAATCGAAAGTCCAAGCTCCAGAAAGGCTTTACTCACAAAATTCCTGACGGTTGTTGTGACGCCCGTGGCAACAACATAATCATCGGGTGTTCCATGCTGTAAAATCATCCACATTGCCCTTATAAAATCCTTGGCATGACCCCAGTCCCGTTGTGCGGATAAATTACCGACGTAAAGTTTATCCTGAAGTCCAAGTGCAATCCTTGCTACTGCCCTTGATATCTTTCTTGTTACAAATGTTTCACCCCGGATGGGTGATTCATGGTTGAATAGAATTCCGTTGCAAGCAAACAGGTTGTATGCTTCACGGTAATTAATAGTGATCCAATAAGCATACAGTTTGGCTACTCCGTATGGACTCCTTGGATAAAAAGGGGTCTTTTCGGTTTGTGGGATTTCCTGTACTTTGCCATACAATTCCGAGGTAGAGGCCTGATAAAACCTGGTTTTTTCAGTCAATCCCAAAAGCCTGATCGCTTCAAGAATTCTCAATGTCCCGGTACCATCGGCATTGGCTGTATATTCCGGAGTATCAAAACTGACCATCACGTGGCTCATGGCAGCCAGGTTATATATCTCATCCGGCCGGGTTTCCTGGATGACCCTGGTAACATTAAGCGAATCGGTCAGGTCGCCGTAATGCAGGAACAGACTCTGATCTTTGGTATGCGGATCCTGATATAAATGATCGATCCGTTCGGTATTAAAAAGTGATGACCTCCTCTTCAATCCATGAACGATATATCCCTTTTTTAGCAGGAATTCTGCTAAATAAGCGCCATCCTGCCCGGTGATACCGGTTATGAGGGCCGTTTTTTGTGAACTCATGATAAAAATAAATTATCGCGCATTAAACAGACTCGTGTTGTCATTTACATATTATTTCTTCCAAACCAGCAATGCATCCCGGTTGTTTTGAAGAAATATTTTCTCATCATTTCCCGGGAAGGTCTGGCATTTTATATCTCTTTTTATCAGGGTCGTCGCTTTATTTGTCAGGGTTACGAGATATTTCTGATCAATCGGATCACCAAAGATGTACAATTCCAGGGTCGAATTGTCAAGATTTTTAGCCGTCATGTTTTTCACATATGCCGATTCAATGTTTCCAAGGTTATTGATCACTTTATCAATGATGGTGTCAATTCCTGTGTGTTTCCTCAGGATACTGCGTATATCGGTAAACAACGGATGTTTTTGGTTGGCAGAGAACATCTTCTTATTTTTATCCTCCCAGCTCACAAGCAATCCTGCCGCTTCGAAACGATTCAATTCAATCCTGATCGCGTTTGTCGACTCCCCGAATTCTTCCTCCAATCCCCGCAAATATGATTTGGCCCCCGGGTTCAGAAAAAACCTGAGTAACAATTTCAAGCGGGTTTTGTTGGTAATTAATTCTACTTTGGTAAATTGAATTCATAAAATCTGTCAATGTTTTTTTGTCTCTGTCGATGTCGTTTTTGTAACTGTTCAATCCGTTGAACGTCGCAGGCATACTCTTCTGAGGATCG
>Ga0172368_10002037_pt1 | contig 26467 bp, 25 predicted proteins | sample Lak11m_FD_114540 | JGI IMG/M metagenome (GOLD analysis project Ga0172368, IMG submission 114540) | Freshwater microbial communities from Kabuno Bay, South-Kivu, Congo - kab_022012_11m | ecosystem: Environmental > Aquatic > Freshwater > Lake | place: Democratic Republic of the Congo: South-Kivu...
CATGATAATCAGCAATAAAATCAAGGACCTGTTTTTGTTTTTTGGTGACCATGCGGATATTATAGAAAATAAATAGAAAGTATACAAGCGCTATTTTTTGTAATACACAATTGATTTATATTTACCATTTGTTCTCTTCTAATAAGCAATGTTCTTTCCGAAGCTATAAGTCTAATCCTCAATAAAATCAGCGCAAGAATTCTTACATCGAGTTATAAAAAATGAAGCCTTTATTTTATAGCACACATGCTATATAATGAATCATGCGTTGGGGCAAAACAAATGACATATAAAGAACATAGAAAAGAACTTTTAAAAGACAAGACCATCAGGGCAGAGTATGAAAAACTTCTGCCCGAATATGAGCTTGCGAGAAGCATCATTGAGCAAAGGTTAAGGAAGAAAATGACTCAGGAAGAGATTGCTCAAAAGGCCGGCATACCTCAGTCAACCGTCTCACGGGTAGAAGGTCTCACCCACGGGTTGCCTAAACTGGCCACACTTAAAAAGATAGCTGATGCCCTTGATGCAAAACTGATTATTAAACTTCAACCTAAAGCGTCCATCGGCAGATATGTCTATTCGTCAGGTGACGAGCCGCCAACTATTGCCGAAACAAAAAAACACTACGGCAGGCGTTCAAGGAAAAAAGTAAATAAGAAATAATAAAAGGGGCGTGCATCGCACGTCCCTTTTATTTAAATCAAGTCTTAATCGCTGACAGCTTATTGCTGAAAGCTATTTTTTAATACATTCCGCCCATTCCACCCATTCCGCCGGGAGGCATTGCGGGAACTTCAGGCTTTTCTTCCGGGAGGTCAGAAATCATTACGGCTGTGGTAAGCATAAGCGCCGCAACGGATGCCGCATTCTGAAGCGCGGATCTGGTGACCTTTGTCGGGTCTATGATGCCGGCCTTTATCATATCAACATATTCTTCCTTATCCGCATCAAAGCCGGAGTTCGCATCTTTTGCTGTCTTTACCTTTTCAACAACTATGGAACCCTCTATGCCTGCGTTATTCACTATCTGCCTTATAGGCTCTTCAAGGGACTTCTTTACTATCTCAACTCCCACCTGCTGGTCATGGCCGAATTTGAGTTTGTCGAGCGCGGGAAGTGTCCTCAGAAGCGCAACTCCTCCGCCGGGGACAATGCCTTCTTCAACAGCAGCCCTTGTCGCGTGAAGCGCGTCTTCAACCCTTGCCTTTTTCTCTTTCATCTCTGTTTCTGTCGCTGCTCCGACATTGATTACGGCAACTCCGCCCACTATCTTTGCAAGGCGTTCCTGAAGTTTTTCCTTATCGTAGTCGGATGTTGTTTCCTCTATCTGTGCCTTTATCTGTTTTACCCTGCCTTCGATCTTCTTGTGGTCTCCGGCGCCTTCAACGATTGTTGTATTCTCTTTGTCAACGGTGATTTTCTTGGCCCTTCCGAGGTCTGATAACTTTATGCTCTCAAGTTTGATCCCGAGGTCTTCTGATATCATCGTGCCGCCGGTGAGGATTGCAATGTCTTCAAGCATTGCCTTTCTCCTGTCGCCGAATCCGGGAGCCTTTACTGCGCAGACCTGGATTGTTCCGCGGAGCTTGTTGACGACCAATGTTGCGAGGGCTTCTCCCTCAACCTCTTCGGAGATAATCATCAACGGCTTGCCCATCTTTGCGGTCTGTTCAAGTATAGGAAGGAGGTCCTTCATGCTTGAGATTTTTTTCTCATTGATGAGGATGAATGCGTCATCAAGGTTGCATTCCATTCTCTCGGGGTCTGTTATGAAATAAGGAGATATGTAGCCCCTGTCGAACTGCATGCCTTCAACAACGTCAAGCGTTGTTGCCATGCTTTTTGCCTCTTCAACCGTTATTACGCCGTCCTTGCCGACTTTGTCCATTGCCTCTGCGATGAGGTCGCCGATTGAAGGGTCGTTATTTGCGGAGATAGTTCCGACCTGCGCTATTTCTTTTTTGTCCTGAACAGGCTTGCTCAGTTTTTTCAGTTCGGCTATGACAACCTCAACGGATTTTTCAATTCCCCTTTTTATATCCATCGGGTTGGTGCCTGCGACTACGTGCTTCATGCCCTCTCTGTAAATTGCATGCGCAAGCACGGTTGCGGTTGTCGTTCCGTCGCCGGCAATGTCAGATGTTTTTGAAGCGACTTCCCTGACAAGCTGGGCGCCCATGTTCTGCCATGGATCTTTCAACTCTATCTCTTTTGCTACGGTTACGCCGTCCTTTGTTATTGTAGGCGCGCCGTATTTTTTATCAAGTATTGCATTTCTGCCCTTAGGCCCTAACGTTGCCTTTACGGCGTCCGTAAGCTGGCTTACGCCTTTAAGTATCGAACTTCTTGCTGCTTCATCAAAAAGAAGCTGTTTAGCCATTTGCTGCTCCTCCTTCTATATTTTTTAATTTTTAGTCTACGATGCCAAGAATATCTTCTTCTCTTATGATGAGATATTCCTCGTTGTCCATCTTGATCTTTGAGCCGGAATACTTATCAAAAAGTATTGTGTCCCCGACCTTAACTTCCATAGGCTGGCGCTTGCCGTCATCGGTTATCTTGCCTGTGCCTACCGCTATTACTGTGCCTTTCTGCGGTTTTTCCTTGGCAGCGTCCGGAATAAAAAGGCCGCCCGCTGTTTTTTCCTCTTCTGAGGAATACTTGACCAATATCCTGTCTCTTAATGGTTTAAACTTCATAATGCATGATCTCCTTTCTTTAATGTTTTTAACTGTTAGCCGATTCCGCCAATGGCGGATAGTCCCGCTCCGTATGCGATATTAGCACTCGCCGTTAGAGAGTGCTAATAGAATAATGGAGTTACGATTAAGAGGCAAGGGCTTTTAACAGGGATAAAAGGCTTAAAATCTCAGTGAATCGGCTATTTTCTTTTGTTTTCTATGTTTTTTAGATTTTTAAAGACTTTTTCTTGTTTTCTATGAAATTTTCTATGGCCTCGCGGAAAAAATCACCTTTACTCTTAACTTCCTGTGAGATACGGCCATTATAAAGTTTAAGCCCTTCCTTTACCTCAGAGGCGAATTCCGTATAAAATGTATTCTTCTTTATGGCCTCTTCCATCTTGGTAGAACTGTAAAGATAAATATCCGCGATAATGGTCCTTGCCAAACGCTTAGCCTTTTCGACCGCTTCATCGGCAGGCGCCTTTAACTCCGGTTTTGCTTCAGGCTTTATTTCTGTCTTGGGCGGCGTAATAACGGGCGGCCGCACCTCTATTTTGGGCGTTACCTCTTCAAACGGCTGAGGTCTTTCGGGTGAAGGTTGGGGTTTTTCCGGAGACGGCCGAGGACTGCCCTGAAGGGCGCTAATCTTTTCCATGAGCTGATCTTCGATATGATGCTCTTCGATATAATCATCCGCGCCATGAAGCGAATTTGGTTCCCGCCTGTATCTGCTCTTGTCGTATATAGAACAGATAAGAATTACTTTTATGCCTTTTGTCTCCGAGCGCTCCTTCAGCCTTTTGCATAGTTCAAAGCCATATATCTTTGGAAGCGCGACATCAAGAATAGCAAGGAACGGGAGTTCCTTAACTGTTTTTATCATTGTATCTATTCCGTCGTTTGATGTAATAACAGTAAATCCGTTTTTTGTCAGGACGCTGCTCATCTTTTCGAGAATCGCGGGATTTTCGTGCGCAACGATTACTTTGCCTTCGAGCGGCTTAATATGCACTGCGGGTTTTTTAACGAGGAGGATTGCGCTGCATTTCGGGCATTTAAACCTTACGCCTTCGGGCGTGAGTTTTTCGTCCGCGACTTTAAGTTTCATCTTGCACTTGGGACAACCTACGACCACTCTTTAATCCTCCTTTTAGGCAGCCACAGCTTTATCGTCAAAAGGCCGGTAAGGAATCCGCCCACATGAGCAAACCACGCGACGCCGCCCTGAGGCAGAAGATTCTGGCTCAGGATGCCGTTGACAAACTGTATAATAGCCCAAAATCCAATAACTATCAAGGCGGGAATTTTCACGACATCAACAAAGAATCCGAAGAATATCAGGGTCTTCACCTTCGCGCGAGGGAATAAAAGTATATAAGCGCCGAGAACGCCTGAAACAGCGCCGCTTGCGCCAATCATCGGAATGTTTGAAGACGGAGATAATACGGCATGCGAATATGCCGCTGCAATCCCGGCAACCAGATAAAAAAGAAGAAACCTGAAATGCCCGAGACTGTCTTCTATATTATCGCCGAATATCCACAGGTAAAGCATATTGCCTCCGATATGAAGAAGCCCGCCGTGCATGAACATTGAAGAAAAAAGAGTAGCGGCAGGATGAAGCAATCTTGTCTTTTCAAACGCTATAAGATCCGACGGAATAGCGCCGTAGTTGTAAACAATATATTTTTCTCCGGCAGGAGAGAGCATTTCCCATATATAGACAAGGACATTTATTGCGATTATCGTTATTGTGACAAAGGGGAATGTTTTCGTAGGATTGTCATCTTTAAACGGGAACAATAGTAATCTCCCTTAATTTTTAAGATAATACTACATTAATTAAATCTTTACAGTCAAATCACTTTATCTGTTAGAGACCGGAGTCTCCTGACGGGGTTTACCCGTAACTCAAATACACATTATAATGTTAGACTGCTATAATAATAGCAAATATTTACGGTGCATAATGAAAGATAAGAAGAGCAGGAAGTTTGAATACAGGGAAGGTGTTCTGCCCCTTTGTCCGGTTTGCGGTAGAGAGCTTGATTCGGCCGGGGCTGTTTCAGGAGGATGGAACTGCAAGTGCGGCGAATTTGTCCCGGAGAGGCTTATCATAAATCCCTTTGAGGGCTGCACGCACGGACTCAATTGCAACTGCGGGAGAGAAAGAAGGAGATGAAAAAAGGTTATTTCGGACAATACGGAGGAAGATTTGTTCCTGAAACACTTATGCCCGCTCTTATCGAACTTGAAGAGGCATATAAGAAATACGTAAGGGATAAGGATTTTCAGGGAGAGCTTACTCACCTCCAGAAGACATATATAGGAAGGCCGACCGCCCTTTATTTTGCGAAGAGATTTACGGAGCATCTCGGAGGGGCAAAGGTATATTTAAAGAGAGAAGACCTTGCTCATACCGGCGCTCATAAGATAAACAACGCGCTCGGGCAGGCGCTTCTTGCGAAAAGGCTCGGCAAACAAAGAATCATTGCCGAAACAGGCGCGGGACAGCACGGAGTCGCGACTGCAACAGGAGCCGCGCTTGTCGGGCTTGATTGCGATGTTTATATGGGAAGCCATGATATGAAGAGGCAGGCATTGAATGTCTTCAGGATGAGACTGTTAGGTGCGCGGGTAATTGAAGTTGCCGTTGGTTCGCAGACATTAAAAGACGCTATAAATGAATCACTGAGAGACTGGACGACAAATGTACGGACAACTCATTATGTCTTAGGCACTGTATTCGGGCCGCATCCGTTTCCTTCGATGGTCAGGGATTTTCAGTCAATAATCGGGAAAGAGGCTAAGAAGCAAATCCTTCAGGCAGAAGGAAGACTGCCCGATTGTCTGATAGCGTGTGTCGGCGGCGGAAGCAACGCGATGGGCTTATTTCATGAATTCCTCGGCGATGACATAAAGATGATCGGAGTGGAGGCCGGGGGCAAAGGCATTGAAACAGGGGAGCACGCGGCAAGATTTGCGAGCGGCTCCGTAGGAGTATTTCAGGGATGCAAGACCTATCTTCTTCAGGACGATGACGGTAATGTGCTCGGAACGCATTCTGTCTCCGCAGGGCTTGACTATGCTTCGATAGGCCCCGAGCATCCTTATTTGAAAGACATAGGCAGGGTCCAATATACCTATGCGACAGATGATGAGGCCTTGGCGGCGTTTGAACTTCTGTCGCGTAAAGAAGGCATAATCCCCGCGCTTGAATCAGCGCATGCGGTTGCTGAGGCTGTTAAGGTTGCGCCTAAATTATCCAAGGATAAAATTATCATCGTTAACTTGTCCGGCAGGGGAGATAAGGACGTTCAGCACGTAGCCCAGATAAAAGGTATTGAACTGTGAACAGGATAGAAAAGCTATTCAGGAAATTAAAGGCTGAAAATAAAAAAACATTTATCCCTTATATAATGGCAGGCGACCCCTCTCTTGCAAAGACTGAAGATATAGTCCTCATGTTCGAAGAATGCGGGGCTGATATTGTCGAACTCGGCGTTCCTTTTACAGACCCCCTTGCAGACGGCCCCACGATTCAGCGGGCAGCCGAGAGAGCGCTTAAGGAAGGAGTTACCTTAAAAAAAGTAATATCCTTGGTAAAGTGCTTAAGGCAAAAAACAAAGATTCCTCTGGTATTGATGACATATTACAATCTTGTTTTTAAATACGGCGAAGAAAAATTTATCGCGGATGCAAAAGAGGCGGGCGTTGACGGCGTAATAATACCGGACCTTCCTCCTGACGAAGCGCAGGCGTTTACGAAATTTGCAAAGAAATCTGCCATTGCAACAATCTTTCTGCTGGCTCCTACATCAACCGGCGAAAGGATAAAAAAGGTTGCGGCCGCATCAACGGGCTTTATATATTATGTCTCGATAACAGGCATCACAGGCTCGCAGCTTCTGCTTGACGGTTCTATTGAAAAAACCATAAGCAATATTCGCGGGATTACCGATAAGCCTGTTGCGGTCGGATTTGGCATTTCAACGCCGGAAGAAGCAAGGGCTGTAGCCGGCATCTCTGACGGCGTGATTATCGGAAGCGCGATAGTAAAAAAAGCGCAGGGAAATTTAGATGAGGAGTTCAAAAGCTTTTTACGCGGATTCAGGGAAGCGATAAAATGAGCGAGGACTCCGATAAAAAACTCGCCCAGCTTAACACGCTGATTGAACTAACTTCGCTTGTTAACTCCACTCTTGATACTCTTGAGGTTAGAAAACGGGCGATTGAAGCGGCAACGCGGCTTGTAAATGCCGAGGCCGGCAGCCTGCTTCTTAAGGACAGGGAAAACGGCGAGCTTTTTTTTGAAGTGGCTCTCGGAGAAAAAGGAGAGAGGGTCAAAGAGATCCGGCTTAAAAAAGGCGAGGGCATAGCGGGCTGGGTTGCCGAGAAGGGTGAGCCCGTTATAGTGCATGATGTCCAGTCAGATCCCAGATTTTTTAGAGATGCTGATGTCAGAAGCGAATTTTTAACAAAGGACATGATATGTGTGCCTGTGAAAACGAAACAGAAAATCCTCGGAGTGCTTCAGGCAATAAATAGAAGAGCGGGGAGTTTTGATGACGAGGATATGGAGATACTCGGCGCGCTCGCAAACCAGGTGGCGATTGCGATAGAAAATGCCAATCTTTATGAAGAGCTTAAAGACGCTTTTTACGGCACGGCGCAGGCGCTTGCCGAGACAATTGAAAAGAGAGACCCTTATACAGGAGGGCATACAAAAAGGGTTATGAACTATAGCCTTGCGATAGGCCGCATGCTCGGCCTAAACAGGATAGAGAGTGAAAATTTAAAGCTTTCTGCTATACTCCATGACATAGGGAAGATAGGGGTGAGAGACAGCGTGCTTCTTAAAGAGGGAATGCTGGAGGCGGAGGAACGCGAGGCAATGAGCATGCATCCCAAGATAGGTTCCGAGATATTAGGCCATGTTAAACAGTTGAAAGATGTTATCCCCGGGATGCGCGGGCATCACGAAAAATATGACGGGACGGGATATCCTGACGGATTGAAGAGCAGCGAGATTCCGTTGCCGGCCCGGATTATCTCTGTTGCGGATACGTTTGATGCCATGACGACGAACAGGCCGTACAGAAAAGCGCTCAACGCGGATGATGCGTTCAATGAATTAAAAAAATATGCGGGAAAGCAGTTTGACCCTTCGGTTATAGAGGCCTTCTTAAAGGCTTGGAGAGAAATGGAGATTGTGCTATGAGAATAGAAGTTCTGGGTTGTTCAGGCGCTGAATTTCCGGGCCATAATCCTCCCGGCTTTTTGATTGACGGGAAGATTATGCTTGACGCGGGAACGATCGGATCTTATCTCACGGAAGATGCACAGTGGAAGATACGCCACATCCTTATCTCCCATGCCCATCTTGATCATATAAAGGGAATCCCGTTTCTCGCTGACAATATAATCATAAAAAATAAAAAACATAATGTAACGGTCATAGGGATTGCGCCTGTGCTGAGAACGCTCAAGAACAGTCTATTGAATAACAAGATATGGCCTGATTTCACGATGATACCCGACCCAGGGAAGGCAGTGATTAAATTTCTGGAGATAAAACACAGGAAGAGTATTGATTTAAATGGTTACAGGATAACCGCGTGCAAGGTAAATCATTCCGTCCCTGCCGCGGGTTATATAATTGAGGATAAAAAAGGCGGGAGGCTCCTTTATACCGGGGACACCGGGCCTACAAATTCTATATGGGAAGAGGCGGCAAGCACAAAGATACACTGCGCCATAATAGAGGTTTCTTTCCCGAACAGGATGGAGGCTATGGCCTTGACCACCGGGCACCTGACGCCGGGCCTTCTTAAAAAGGAGATAAAAAAGATGAGGGAAATTCCTGAAAGAATAATGATAACTCACCCTAAGCCTCAGCACCTGAAAACAATAGTGTCCGAGATTAAAAAACTCGGAATCCCTAATATCAAAATACTTAAGGACAGAGAGGTTATAAATATCTGATGTGGTTTAAAAAATCAAAAGAACAAAAACCCCAGAAAAAGGTAAAGATCCCGGAAGGGCTCTGGGTAAAATGCGATAACTGCAAAGAGATAGTCTATAAAAAAGAGATAGATAAAAATCTAAAGGTCTGCCCGAAATGCGACTACCATTTCAGGATAAGCGCTAAAGAAAGGATAAGGCTTATCGCCGATGAGGGAAGCTTTGCGGAGTTTAATACTGATATGTCTTCAGGAGATCCGCTTAATTTCAAGGATTCCCTTCCGTATCCTGAAAGAGTAGCGGAGAATCGGAAGAAGAGCAGCCTGGCTGATGCGGTTATCACGGGAGAGGCGGCGATAGACGGGTTTCCAGTTGTTCTCTCGGTGATGGATTTTTCGTTCATGGGCGGAAGCATGGGATCTGTTGTCGGAGAAAAAATCTCAAGGGCTGCGGAGCTGGCTCTTGAAAAAACAGTCCCGCTGATAAGCATCGCATCCTCCGGAGGCGCAAGGATGCAGGAAGGAATATTCTCGCTTATGCAGATGGCAAAGGTCTCCGCTGCAATCGGGCGGCTCAAGGATAACGGCATTCCTTATATCTCCGTACTTGCGGACCCCACATTCGGAGGGGTTGCAGCGAGTTTTGCGACATTAGGCGACATCATAATCGCTGAACCGCGAAGCCTGATAGGATTTGCCGGACCGCGCGTCATAGAGCAGACAATGAAGCAGCAGCTTCCGGATAATTTTCAGCGCGCGGAATTCCTTATAGAGCATGGTTTGATTGATATGGTTGTCAGGAGGGAAGACATGAAAAAGACCCTCGCAAAACTCATAGGATTCCTTTTATAATAAATTCCCGGTTCGACAATAATACCGTCTCAAGCCTCTTTTTTTAAATTTTTTCTTCTTACTTCCATTATATTTAATGTAAAATACTGCACTTATGGATTATGCTGCCACTGTTAATTATCTTTACGGGCTCCAGAAGCACGGTATCAAGCTTGGGCTTGATAATACCGTGAAGCTCCTTTCTGCCCTTGGAAATCCTCAAAATCATTTTTCATCTATACATGTCGCCGGTACAAATGGCAAGGGTTCGACATCGGCAATGATGGCATCCATACTTCAAACAAACGGTTTAAAAGTCGGATTATTTACATCTCCGCATCTAGTAAGTTTTACCGAAAGGATCAGGGTCAACAATGAAGAAATAACAGAGAGAGAAGTAGTTGAGCTTGCGGAAGAGATAAGAAACATGATACATGATTCAGGATGCAGGATACAGGATAACAAAAACGTGAATCGTGAATCGCGCATCGTGCATCATGAGTTTAACCCCACTTTTTTTGAAGTTGTTACCGCAATGGGTTTTCTGTATTTTAAGAGGAAAAATATTGACTGGGCAGTGGTTGAAACAGGGATGGGTGGAAGGCTTGACGCCACGAATGTCCTGCGCCCCGAGGTATCTGTTATAACAAATATAAATTATGACCATAAAGATTTTCTCGGGAATACGATTACGGAGATTGCGGGAGAAAAAGCAGGAATAATAAAAGACGGTATTCCTGTCGTAACATCTTTGCAGGAGCCCTCAGCAATGGAGGTTATCAAAAAAAAAGCGGGTGAGAAAGGCGCGCGGCTTTTTGTTTACGGCAAGGATTTTTCATCCTCAATAAAAACCGAGACTGTTGACGGAAGTGTTTTCGATTATGAAGGCGATATTAATTTTGAAGATTTGTTCGTACCGCTTTCAGGAAGGCATCAGGTGCTGAATGCGGCGCTGGCCATAAAAGCGATAGAGCTGGCATCAGGGGAAATCGCATCGTTTACGCATGAGTCCGTTAGAGCGGGACTTGAAAGTATAAAATGGCAAGGCAGGCTTGAACTCATATCAGAGAATCCGGAGATATTAATAGACGGAGCGCATAATCCCTCTGCATCTGCAGTATTGGCAGAGGCGCTTGAGAAGAATTTTCTGCCACGATATGGCAGGCTAATCCTAGTACTCGGAATTATGGCCGATAAAGATATAGAAGGTATAATGAGGCCGCTTCTTCCGCTTGCCTCTGAAATAATATTGACTGCGCCTGCTTATGAGCGAGCGGCGCCGCCGCAGAGGCTTGCGGAGATTGCCGCCGGGATGGAATTCAGGAATACATATATCGCATTTTCTGTGAGAGAAGCCATTAAGATGGCAATAAAATTTAGTGAATCGCTATCAGGTGAATCGGTAAGCCGTAAAAATCAACCTGCCCATTCACCGATTCACCGATTCACCCATTCGCTTATTTTAATTGCCGGTTCTTTTTATACGATAGGCGAGGCAAAAGAGATAATTTGCGGGAAGGGCGTTCTTTCGGGACTGAGGGAAAAGCTATGAGAGGCTATCAGTTATCAGCCATTAGCTGTCAGCCGATTCACCTATTCGCATTGCTGTTCTGCTGCGCTGCTGCGCTGCTGTTCGCTGTTGACTGTTTTGCCGAAGAGCCTCCCGCGTTCATAACGTCGGACTCGCTAAAACACGACAAGAATACATCAACGTATACCGCTAAGGGCTCGGTGTTTGTCCAGCAGGGAGAAACCATAATAATGGCGGATGAGATGATATACCACGAGAAAACATCCGATGTCTTTGCCGAGGGCAACGTAGTTTACGATAACCCTGATATAGTTCTTAGATCAGAAAAGGCAAAATTCAATCTCGAGACTAAAAAAGGCACATTCTATAACGCAGAGATTTTTTCGAAAAAAGAGAAATATTTTATTTCAGGAAATGAGATAGAAAAAAGAGGGGAAAAGGAATACTTTCTTCAGAAAGCGACGGCCACAACTTGTGAAAACCCTTCTCCTGAGTGGTGCATAAAAGGCAGGGAGATTGATATGGTTATCGGCGACCACCTCACTGCGCGTGACGCAACATTCCGCGTTAGCGGAACGCCTGTTTTATATACGCCCTATATAGTTGCGCCTATGATAACCGAGAGGAAAACAGGCTTTCTGACGCCTATGCTTGGTTATTCTCAGTCGAAAGGTTTTTATTACGGGCAGCCGTTTTTCTGGGCCATAGACGAGGACAAGGATGCGACATTTGTTTTGGACTGGTATACCAGGGCCAGTCTGGGAGGGGGAGCAGAATATAGATACGTAGCTCCCGGCGGCGTGGAAGGCAAACACTGGCTGCATTATCTTCATGACATAAAACTTGGATCCGATTTTTATGAATTAAGGTCCGCGCATACAAAGAGGAGTAAAGACGGCCCATCCGGATACTGGAATCTTAACCTGATAAATGAAGGAAATTATTACAGGGGATACAGTATTAACCGTGAGGAAAGAGTAAACAGATTTCTCGAATCAACGGGCGAACTGAATATTCCTTCAGGCAATTCGCGGTTTTACCTGATGGCACAGTATATTATTGACCTCAAGGAGGGCGCCCATAATTCAGCGGTGGCTCAAAGACTCCCTGAACTCGGGCATGTTGTTAATCCGACAAGAATAGGCCCGTTCGTTTTCACTATGACATCTTCGGGCGCGAATTTTGAGCGGGACAGGGGCGTTTCAGGAAAGCGAGTTGATATTTATCCCAGACTTTCTCATTCTTTCGGAGATAAAATCATCCTATCCCAGAATCTGGGACTAAGGGAGACCTTATATTCTCTGAGTAATAATGCTGCCGAGGGGTATAAAGATTTTATTCACAGGGATTTGTTCGATTACAATATTACGGCGTCAGGCAGGCTATTGAAGAAATACAGCGAAAATTTTACCCATGGCATTGAGCCCGCTCTAAGTTATACGTTTATCCCCTGGATTAAGAAAGACAACAGCAATGTTCCCCTTTTTGATTCCACGGAGCTTTATACAAAACAGTCGTCAATAGGGCTGTCTCTTACGAACCGCCTTCTCGATAAAAAAGGAGAGTTCCTTACTGTAGGCGTATCGCAATCGTATAATACATATGAAAAAGACTTGCCGTTATCTCCCTTGAGTATATCAGCATCTATCCCAAGGCCTTTTCCCGTAACTGCTGACGCCTCCTATAGTCATTACAATGATCGTCTTGAGACCTTAAACTCAAGCATATCCATACCTGTGAAGAAATTTTCATTTTCTTTTGGCGAGAGATACAATCAGCCAAATAAGACCATGTTCTACGATATAGGAATCGGTTATGCCCATTCTAAAGACTTGTCTGCCGAGATGAAAGTCTGGTATGATGCTAAAGGAGGAGGAATGAGAGATTCTACGTTTACTCTGAAGTATCTTCAGCAATGCTGGGGAATGACGCTGATGGTAAGCAGAATACCGCCCGATGAAACAAAAAATAAACCCAGCGAGTTCCGTGTATTTGTAACCTTTGATTTGCTCGGACTGGGTTCCTATTCCGTAAAAAAATAATATATGGTTATGAGGAAAAAATATTTAGGGGAGCTTCTTATAGAAGCGGGAGTAATAACCGCCGAGCAGCGCGATAAGGCGATGCTGGAGCAAAAGAGGCTCGGCAAAAGGCTCGGGGAGACCCTTGTCGGCCTGGGGATTATTACGGAAGAGGTCATGGCAAAGGCGCTCAGCGCCCAGATGGGGCTATCGTATAAAGAGTTGAAGTTCGCTCCTGCTGTATCTCCCGGAGTAGTGGAACTTGTGCCGGAAACCCTTGCGCGTAAACACAAGGTGCTTCCGCTTGAGATTCATAACGGCAGGCTGACCCTTGCGATGTCTGACCCCCTGAACGTTTTTGCGATAGATGAAATAAAACGCGTAACGAGAATGCCCGTTGATACAGTTGTTGTAACAGAAACCGAACTGATGAGCGCGCTTGACAGGTATTACAGGGGCGAGATGGAAGAAATGGTGAAGGCTGCTAATGTTTATTTCCCGGAGAAGGAAAAGATCGTTGCGGCTGCTGAGGCCATGGTTGAGGACACGCCGATCGTAAAGCTTGTCAATACGGTTGTTACTCAGGCCGTAAAAGACAGGGCGAGCGATATACATATAGAGCCCTACGAAGATTCTTTGAGGGTGAGATTCAGAATTGACGGGAAGCTTCATGATATAATGACCCCGCCAAAGCACCTTCATGCAGGCATTGTTTCAAGGATTAAGATACTCGCAGGTATGGACATAGCTGAAAAGAGAATTCCCCAGGATGGAAGATTCCCTATAAATATTGAAAACAGGCAATTTGACGTAAGGGCCTCAACTTTGCCTACGCACCATGGCGAAAAAATGGTGCTTAGGTTGCTTGAAAAAACATCCGGGCTTCCGCAGCTTACTCTTAGCCAGCTTGGATTCTCAAAGACCGTGCTTGAACAGTATGAAAAACTGATCAGCATGCCGTATGGATTCATACTTTCAACCGGGCCGACAGGCTGCGGCAAGACGACAACAATGTATTCATCTCTTCGCAAGATAAGCGCTACCGAGAAAAACATAGTAACAATAGAGGATCCAATAGAATATAACCTTCCTAACATAAATCAGGTGCAGGTTAATCCAAAGGCAGGGCTGACTTTCTCATTAGGTTTGAGATCCATCCTCAGGCAGGACCCGGATGTAATAATGGTCGGCGAGATAAGGGATACGGAAACAGCGTCAATAGCGACGCACGCGGCGCTGACAGGGCATTTCGTCTTAAGCACATTGCATACGAATGAGGCGGTCGGCGCAATAGCCCGGCTTATAGATATGGGCGTTGAACCGTTCCTTATAACATCCGCGCTTGTCGGAGTTTTAGGGCAGAGGCTTATTGTAAATATATGTCCGTATTGTAAGGAAAGTTATATTGCCGACTATGAAATGCTGAACCGCCTGGGCCTTAAAGGAATTAAAGGGGGGCAGCTTCTACGGGGCAAGGGATGCAGCGAGTGCCGTTATACCGGATACCTCGGCAGAGAAGGGCTGTTCGAACTCCTTATCATCACCGAGGGAATAAAAAAACTTATAATAGACAAAGCCCCGGCAAGCGAGATAAAGATGCAGGCTATAAAAGAAGGCTTTGTAACCATGAGGCAGGAGGGTTTAATAAAGGCTGTGGAAGGCATCACGACGATTGAAGAAGTGATGAGAGTTACCCAGGAGACCGAATAAGAGTGCCGTTGTATGCGTATAAAGGAAGGACCCAAACCGGAGAAATTGTAAACGGCGTTGTTGAAGCTCCCAATTCCGATGCAGTAGCAGAGCAGCTTTTTTCCAAGGGATATGTCCCGATAAAAATAGAATTAGGAGAAAAAGCTAAACCCTCTTATGGTAAGGGATGGCAGTTTTTTGACAGGGTAAAAGATGAGGACCTTATAGTATTCAGCCGCCAGCTCGCAACACTTGTTACATCAGGGATATCATTCATCAGGAGCCTGGATACTCTTGCAGAGCAGACAAATAGCAAGAAGCTCCGCAGGATAATTGAGGAGACAAGAAGGGAAGTTGAAAAAGGAAGTTCCTTTTCCGAAGCGCTTTCAAAATTTTCCGATGTATTTTCTCCGCTTTATGTGAGTATGGTAAAGGTAGGCGAAGAGGCGGGAGTGCTTGATGACATACTTAACAGGCTTTCGTCTCTCCTTGAGCACGAAGCAACGACGAGGGCGCGGATTAAGGCGGCTACGAGATATCCGGTTATAGTTATAGTAAGCATGATAATCGCCTTTTTTATACTTACGACATTTGTCGTGCCCAAATTTGCTTCAATATATCAATCATCAAAAGTGGAGCTTCCTTTTCCGACGCGGGTGCTTATATTTATAAACAAGGCAATAAGGGGTTACTGGCCGCTTGTGATAGCCTCTATTGCGGGAGTTATCTTTGCCTTCAGGGGATATATAAGAACGCCGTCCGGCAGATGGAACCTTGACAAATTCAAATTAAAAGTTCCAATAATAGGCGCTGTTGTTGAAAAGACGGTTATGTCCAGGTTTGCAAGGATATTTGCCACGCTTTATCGCAGCGGAATCCCTATGCTTCACGCGCTTGATATAGTTTCAGGGACGCTCGGGAATGTTATTATTGCCAGAGCCGTTGAGATAATAAAAGAAAGTGTGCGGGAAGGGAAAGGGCTTGCCGTACCCATGGAAAGCACGAGGGTTTTTCCGCCCATGGTTACACAGATGGTTGCGGTCGGCGAAGAAACAGGAGCGCTTGACGACATGCTTACTAAGGTATCAGACTATTACGACCTTGAGGTGGAATATGCGATTAAGAACCTTTCAACAACACTTGAGCCGATTCTTTTGGCCTTTATCGCCGGCGGCATTCTTTTTCTTGCGCTCGGGGTATTTCTTCCAATATGGGATATGATGAAAGTTTTAAAAAGATAAAGTTCGCTTTTTTTAGGAAGCGTTTTTATCTCGGCTTGTTTGCATTCCTTCCCTTATTCTTTTCTGCGTTTGCAATTGCCGCTCCACTTATTTTTTTGGCCCGGTTCAGGGCTGTTCTCAAGCGCAACGTTATTGCTCCGGCAGAACTTATCGCTATCTATAATTCCGCTGAACAGTGGACGTATATCCTAACGGCAGTGGCATTAGCAACAGGTTTCATTGTCGCATATGCAGTGGTAAGGCCGGCGAGAAGATTACTTATGGAGGCTCAGGAAGAAAAGGATGTAGAGGAATTCAGCTCGCTCGGCAAGGAGTTCACAAAGATAGCGGCCTCGCTTAAGAATTATACCGCCCTTATTGAAAGCACGACAGGCGGAGTACTGACAGCCGATAAGACGGGGACAATAACGATGGTGCACCCCTATGCCTGCTATATACTCGGCCAGAATGAAGTTGACCTCATAGGAGAAAATATTGGAACATTATTGAACATAGCCGGCGACTTGCAGGCAGTTCTGAGAGGCAAGACCGTTACCGCGGAATTGTTTTCAACAATAAAAGGCGAAGACAAGGCAATCGGCTATACCCTTTCGCCGATAAAAAGCGGGCATTCCATTGAAGGAGTAGTTTTCAATTTTATGGATAACACAAGGATAAATGAAATGTACCGCGAGATGCAAAGAACTGAAAAGCTGGCGAATGTTGGAACGCTTGCGCTGGAGGTCGCACATGAGATAAGAAACCCACTTGCATCAATAAAAGGGTTGTTACAGCTTATCAGAGAGGATATGGATAATGATGACCAGAAGAAACTTTATATCGATACGATTCTTAAAGAGACTGAAAGGCTTAACAGGGTTGTGGATACAATCTTTGAAAAGAAGACAGCTGTGGGCGAAGAGGACAACCTCAGGGATATTATTCACAGGATCCTGCTTCTATGTAATCAGATTGCAAAGGACAAGGCCGTAAAGATAGTAGAAGATTACGATGGGGCTACAGGAAAGATACTGGTGAAGGATGAGAGGTTTTTCCACGCGCTTTATAATATAGTCCTTAATGCCTATGAGGCCGTAGAAAAGGACGGGGAGATAGCAATAAAGACTATGCCGGCAGCTGGCGGGATTTCGGTTGAGGTATGCAGCGATTCCGAGCTTGGCATCGGGATTGATGCGGATGCGATATTTGAAACGGATGTTACGACTAAAGGCAAAGGCCGGGGGATGGGATTAAAGATAGCAAGAGACGCGATAAAGAACATAGGCGGCCATATAAAAGTTGAAACTGCAGGGGGCAAGACAAAATTTGTATTATGGCTGCCATGGACAGATAAGTGATGCCTTCCTATAGTCTTGCATAATATATTTCTATAGCCGGCTTCTGAATAGGCTGAAGAACCCTTCCTTGATTTTTTCGCATAAGTTTCGTTTTGTCCATTGTTCCAGTTCTACCTGTTCTGAGTTTTTAATGTCTTCCTCAAATAAGTCCATCATCTTTTGCCCAAAATTTTTGTCAAGTATTCCGATATTGCCCTCGTCATTCCATCTTAGGGATTGAAAATCAAGGTTTGCTGAACCTATTATGCTCCAGCAGCCGTCAAACACTGCTGTTTTTGCATGGAGTATTCTGCCTGTATAGGTGTAAATCTGCACGCCTGCAGTTAATAGTTCGGTGAACGAGGCCCTTCCTGCATAATCCGCAGCAAGCACATCACTTTTGGACGGCAGGACAAGCCGGACTATTACCCCCCTTTTAACCGCTGCTGTAAGCATATCAATCATTCTTCTGCTGGGCGTGAAATAGGCCGTAGTAAGAAAGATGCTTTTTTTTGAATGGTTGATGCTGTAATATAAAAGCCTCCTCAACCTTCTTCTGCTACGCGATGAACTCGCGAATATGGGCAACACAGGCAAACTTGCTGAGTTAAGAGTTAAAAGTTGAGAGTTGCCCGCCCCGGGCGGGTTCGCCTGAGGAGAAAGAGTTAAATGGTTCTCGGTTTCTTGACTTTTCATTTCTAACTTTTCATTTCTAACTTCTGTTTTTATCCGTTCTCCGCCCCAAAGCCTCCAGCTTTTCTCAAATTCATTTAGCAGAGTACGGGCTATCGGCCCCTCGAGCATTATGCCTGTATCTCTCCATGCCGTCTTATGCCTTTTGAAATAATATCCCCTGTATTCATCCGCAATGTTCAGTCCTCCGGTAAAGGCCTTTTCTCCGTCTATTAAGATAAGCTTTTTGTGGTCGCGGTGGGCGTAATGTAACGGCGCGGTCCATTTGAAAGGGTGCGATGCCCTGACGCTAATCCCGGATTTTTTTAATTCGGCCCAGAACTTCCGCGGTGTCCCGAAAGAGCCGAAATGATCATAAACAATGTATACGCCGACTCCTTCCGCGGCCTTCTTTTTTAGCAGTTCCGCGAGCTCAATGCCCGTTTTATCGTTGCGGAATATATAGAATTCAAGACAGACAAACCTTTTTGCGCCGGAAACGGAGTCAAAGATGGTTTTAAAGAGCTCTCCGCTTTCCCACATAAGCCGCACACTGTTGCCGCCTGTAAAACTACAGGAATATAATTTTTCTATTTCGGATACTTCAAAGGCCGTTATCATGTCTTTTTCGTTTTGCATTAGTAAAATCATTGCCTAAACAATATTTTCTGTCAACTCTATTATATATGCTAAAATAAGAACGCATCTATTAAATTCTGAAAAGGTCTGGAATGTCATTCAGTGCCGGCGAACATAGGATATTAATCGCGGACGACGACGCGAGCATTCGGTTTTTCCTCGGTGAGCTTCTCAGGAAAGAAGGATTTGAATTCGACCTTGCCAAAACTGGCGCGGCAGCCCTCGATTGCCTGAAAAATAATACGTACAGCCTTGTGATTCTTGATGAAAAAATGCCCAACATGAGCGGGCTCGAAGTCCTCCGGCACTTAAAATCTGAAGCTTATGCCATGCCGGTGATAATGATAACCGCATATGGTTCAAAGGAACTTGCGTTAAGGGCGATAAGAGAGGGGGCGTACGATTTTTTTACCAAGCCTGTTGATATAGAGACGGTAAGGACCGTCATAAACAGGGCTATAGAAAAATATGAATTGCTGAGAGAACTTGATAACGTCAAGACGGAAAATCTCAAAAACATATTAAGGGACGAGATTATAGCCGAAAGCGAGGAAATGAAACAGGCAGTTGAACTTGCGATAAAAGTTGCGGCAACTGATGTTACCGTGCTTATAACAGGCGAAAGCGGCTCAGGCAAGGAACTGATAGCCAAAACTATCCACAGGCTGAGTGACAGAAAGGGAAACCCGTTTGTCAGCGTAAACTGCGCGGCAATCCCTGAGACACTTCTTGAGTCAGAGTTGTTTGGCTACGAAAAAGGTGCTTTTACAGGCGCTTCAAAGCAGCATGCTGGCAAATTTGAAAGGGCATCCATGGGCAGCATCTTTCTTGATGAAATCGGCGACCTTTCTCCCGGGCTTCAGGCAAAACTTCTGAGAGTTCTTCAGAATAAGGAGATAGAGCGTCTCGGCGGCACAAGAACTATAAAAATTGATATGAGATTAATATCGGCAACGAACAAAGATCTTGACGGCGCTGTCAGGAACGGAGCTTTTCGAGAGGATCTTCTCTACAGGGTGAAAGTCTTTGAGATTAAAGTCCCGCCGCTCAGGCAGCGGACAAAAGACATTCCACTCCTTGTGGATTACTTTGTAAGAAAATTCAACGGAACAATGGGCAGGAATATTAAGGGCATTTCCCCGTCTGCCGTAAGATTTCTTTTGAACTATAGCTGGCCGGGGAATGTGAGAGAAATGGAGAACGTCCTCCAGCGGGCAATGATCCTCGAAGACACCGATACGATAAGGGAAGAGACAGTAAGAGGGCTTATATCCTATGGCACTGACAGGACAGAAGAAAAAGGCACAGGCGTAAAAGAGAAGGTGGAAGCAATTAAATCGGAAGAAGAGAGAAAGTTGATTATAGATGCACTCACGGAAGCCAGATGGAAAAGAATGGAAACAGCGGCATGTCTCGGTATCAGCAGAAAAAGCCTTTTTAACAAGATGAAGAAATACGGCCTGATGAAATAGAATAAAAAAAGATTATGTGTCAAACAGGCCGGTCAGCAGCTCTGCTCTTTCCTCTATGTGCCCGATACGCTTTGTAATATCGTCTTGCCTTTTTTGGTCAGCCTTGAGCTTATGGAGTTCGTCTGCGATATTAAGGGCGGCAAGTATTGACGCCTTGAGCGGAGCCGCATTCGGCGCGTTGCTATAAACCTCTTTTATCTTTGCGTCTACAAATGCCGCGATTTTTTGTATGTGTTCCTCGGGGGCATCGCCCTTCACTGTATATTTCTGGCCGAGGATATAAACGTCTACACTGCCCACGCTATGCAACCTCCAGGGAATCAAGTTCGTTAAGCAAACCCTCTACCTGGCTCTTTATGGCTATTTTTTCAGACTGAAGTTTTTCTAAGTCACGGTCTTTATCAGCAAGTTTTGCCTCAAGTTCTTTTATCGTGCGCTCAAGGGCCGTCTTTTCTTCCTTCAGTGTTTTCACTTTCTCTATGGCCCCTGCTATCTTATCCTCAAGATTTTTCAGCCTGTCCAATGGTGTAACCTCCTTTTTATTTCCGGTTCCCTTCACTATGCCTTTTTGGGGCAGGGAAGCATCATCAAACAAAGTCCTGTTTTGTCCCATGATGTTTTAAGATACCAAGATGTTACCGTGTAATGCAAGTGCTGTTAAAGAATTTCCGGAATGCCTTTCTCTCCGGCATATTTATGATACTCAAAATAAGTTGTAATAACGCGTTTGGTATAGTTTTTGGTCTCTTCATACGGAATATCCTCAATGAATTCATCGAGCGATTTGTAGTTGCCCGCCCGCTGCCATTTTCTTACAATATCCTCTCCTGCGTTATACGCCGCTATGGCAGCAGGCAGCGCTCCGAATTCTCTTAAAAGGGCTGCCACGTAATACGAGCCGAGGTTTATGTTTGATTTTACATCAAATATTTGCTCGCGCGATTTTAAGTTTAATGTTATCTTCTTATCTATCGCATATGCCGTCTGGGGCATCAGCTGCATAAGCCCGAGAGCCCCGGCATGAGAGCGCGCCTGAGCGTCAAAGCGGCTCTCCTCTCTCATTATGGAGAGAATGATAAACGGGTCCACGCCGTATTTTTCGGAGGCGTCTTTTACGACCTGCCAGTGTACCAATGGATATAAAATATTCGGCAGGACATCCTTTGACGGCACCCGTGACAACAGGGTTAATGCCGTTCTGTATTCCCCGCATTCCTGCAACTTCAAAGAGACAGACGTGACCTCATCAGGGCTCGTTGTTTTTTTTGCAATTGCCGACAGTTCCGTAGCGGCCTCCTTTAACATCCCGGCTTCGAGGAGTATGTCTATGCGCTCAGAAGAATAGGGATTAGGGGCTGGGGTCTTGGGACTGTTAACGGTCCCTGCACTCCATCCTTCCTCTTTAACTCTTTTAAGATTCGCAACTACACTATAAAAGCCCTGATTTTTGTCTGAAAGTTCTCTGTATATTTGCGTCGCATCCCCGCCGTTTTTTTCAAGAGATCGGGCTTTCCAGTACAGGTATTTTGGACCCCCATAGGTTCCGTAAAGTTCTGTGAATGCTTCGAGGGCCTTCTGATAATTGCCGATACGGTAATAGGTCCACGCAATTCCCCATTGCGCGTTTTCAGCTTCGGACGGATATTTTTCCTTTATGTTTTTGTATAGATCGAGGGATTCATCAATATCGCCGTTCCTTCTTTTATCCAACGCGGCCAACAGCAAAAGCGAACCTGTCCGTTTGTCTTCCGTCAAGGAAAGTTTTTTGATAACGGCTTCAAATCCGGCCTTGTCTCCGGCCCTGTAAAGCGCCTTTGCCTTTAGATAGTGATCACCGGCTCGCTCGTATGCCTCTGCGGATTCACGATAGCGTTTTTGCCTGAATAATACATACCCGATCTTTTTAAGTATCTCAATTTTCCTCTGCCCGTCATCTTTTGCCAGCGCGTCCTTCAAGGCTGCTTCAGCTTTTTTAAATTCCATCGCGTTAGAGAGGCTTGCGGCTTTTTCAATAATATCCTGCAATGTAATATCGGTTGCTGTCAGCTCATTATATGATATCCTTGAAAGCGTTCCCTCACCTTTGAGATACAGGGTTTTAAAGATTGCCTTTGCCTTTTCTGTGTCCCCCTTGTCTTTCAGGTATTGGGCAAAAATAAATTTCATCTCATTGTCTTCGGGATAATCCCTGACATAAGATTCAAGAATGTCCGGTTTTTGGACTAATTCGCCTGCCGCAATGAAGTTTTTGATTTCCAATGCCCGCGCCTTTTTCCGCAATGGAGATAACGGATAATCTCTGAGAAGTTCTTTTAACCTGAGGTTTGACTCGCTGAGGTTGCCTGATCCGTTATACGCCGATGAAAGATAAAAAAGTACGTAATCCCTGACTACCGGAAGCCCTTTGTAGGCCTCAGATAAGCTTTCGACGGCATCCGTATATCTTCCGGCGTCAAATTGGCTTTTGCCCTTTACGAAAAAGGCCCGGCCGTTGCTGTTCTCGCCCGAAGCTGTGCTAAAAATAAAGGTGAGTAAAACTGCGGCCAGAATGCTTTTCTTCATAAAACTATCATAACTAAATACCGGCTTTTTCGGCAACAAACCCTGCCGGAACGCCGCCCCTTCTAACAGGGTAAATAATAGAATATTTCAAGAGGCATATGGTATATTTTAGTATGATTAAAGACCTCAGGCTGCATGGCACTCTCGGGCCGGTTGAATTCTTCGCGTACGTAGGTGGAGCCAGCATTGAAAGCACATATTTCTATGAAGAAACATCCTCGCACATAAGGTTCTTCTCAAAAGGCAATGAATTCACAATCTCTGACGAAGGTGTGCGTTATAAGGGCACCGGCGGCAGTTTCTGCGAATATATGTTCGGAGTCGAGAAGGCCCTGAAGGACATGATAAAGGGAGAGGTTTCAAACAGGCTGATTTTGTTCGGAGCCTTCCTCGAGCACGGCGAAAAGATTGTATTCACAAACGACACGGAAGGCAGCGAATCATTTTACAGGCTTTTTCTGCAGGGCAATGCTGTAAAAAACTATTATTTCTTCATATCCTCGGACCACAAGATGGAGCGCAAAAAAAGACAGGAGCATATATTGAGGGCTGCCGGCAAGTTTCTGAAAAGGACGGAGTTTGTGAGCAGCGACAAAGACACCGAACTTATGAATGATTTTATGAATGAACTCGGGGAGCAGAAGTCAACCTTATTCATGTTCAAGCTTATCCACAGGGAAAACGAGGAGTTTTATAAGGCGTTCGAAAATTTCTATTCAAGCGAAAGGGCGCTTACTCCGCAGGAAGAACTCTTTCTTGAAGACATAGTCGCGAGATACGGGATAGACGGCTACCAGCAGGAGAGAATGAAGATTGACATAATGTACAAGCATCCCGAAAACAAATGCGTTGTCGATGAGTACAGGGATATTCTTCTTAACAGCATTTCCAGAGAAAGCCTCGAACAATCGGAGATCGCAAGGCTTGGAAGGCTGCGGACCCTCAGCATCAGGAACAATATACCGAGCGTGCTTTTTGATACGCTTGATGAGCTTCTGCTTGGCGGCAAGAAATTGCAGGAGATGAAAGAGCCGGATTATCTGAAAGAGGCCAGGTCTATACTTGAAAATCTCTTTTTTAAAGACCCGTCGCTCAAGAAGCACATAATAACTGAAGATATCGTAAGGCTGATAAAGGCAAAACATAAGGCCTATTCCCAGAGCGATATGGGTTTTGAGCAGGTGCTTCTTGACATAGGCAAGACCTGCGATGAGGTTGCGCGTGAGACAAATGATTTCAGCGTCTTTGAGGAATTCAGTTCCATACTTACATATTTTGACCGTTATGATAATGTCCGGGCGTTGCTGAGCCAGATAGCCTTTATGGAAAATATGGATTTTGCGGAGGATTCGCTCAGAAGCCTGATCGGCAATAAAGATGAATTTGACAAGCTCGATAAGACGCTATTCGATGAGGTTGCCATTAACGAGCTTCTTTACAATAAATACATAACATCCTACGGCAGGCGCAAGATTAACGCCATACTTAAAGGGATGTCAAAAGTTCAGGAAGGAGACGCATCTCTAAGGGATGTTGTTGCCGGATTAAGGATGATAAGGGACGAGGAGGGGCTTTACCATCAGGTTCATTCTGCCTTAAAGGAAAGGATGAGAAGTTTTTATCCCAGGCTCAATACAAAGGAAGGCAGGGCCGAGATAAGAGAGGACATAGAAAGGGAACTTGCCGAAGAGGGTTTTGCAAGGAAAGTCCCGCATAAATTATTTGAGAAAACTCTTCTGGACCTCAGGAAGGAATCATTTTATAGGAATCACCTTCTGCCTCTGATTATAGATAAAAAAGACATAAACTTGAGAGAGGACTTCCTCAAAAACAGCGGGCTGGACAGGTTTTATATCGAGACGATAGAAAAAGAATACTTTGACGATAAGGGGCTCGATGTGTTGCTGCTTGAGCAGATAAGGGAAGGGAAGGAACTAATGGGAGTTGAAAACTGATATAGAAAGGAATGTGCTATGGTTAATCTTAATAAAGGTATTCTGACTTTGATCGGCAATACGCCTATGGTAAGGGTCAATCACATGTCGCAGGAAAATTACGCTGAGGTATGGGCAAAACTTGAAGGGAATAATATCGGGGGCTCGGTAAAAGACAGGATTGCCCTTTCAATGATAGAGTCCGCGGAAAAAAGCGGGGCGCTAAAGCCGGGCGGTACAATCATTGAGCCTACGAGCGGAAACACCGGGATAGGGCTTGCGATGATAGCAGCGGCCAAAGGATACAAATTGATTCTCACAATGCCGGAGACGATGTCGTTGGAGAGAAGGCAGATGTTTCATGCCTATGGCGCGGAATTAGTTTTGTCAGAGGGCAAAAAAGGAATGAAGGGAGCGGTTGAAAAGGCGGAAGAGATTCATAAGACAAACCCCTCTTATTTCATGCCACAGCAGTTTGAAAATCCGGCTAATCCGGAGATACACAAAAGGGCAACCGCTGTTGAGATAATGGAGGCCCTCGGCGGAGCGCCTGACGGTTTTGTGGCAGGCGTAGGCACAGGCGGGACAATAACTGGAGTAGGAGAGGCATTAAGAAGCAAAAAGCCTGACATATGGATAGCAGCAATAGAGCCTTCCGCATCGTCTGTTCTTTCAGGAGGGAATCCGGGGCCCCACAAGATTGCGGGAATAGGAGCGGGGTTTGTGCCGGGCGTCCTGAATACGAAAATATATGATGAGGTGATTCAGGTTACCGATGCCGACGCCGCAGAAACCGCAAGACAGTTATCTATTAAAGAAGGCCTTCTCTGCGGAATATCATCAGGAGCTGCGATGTGGGCCGCGTCAAGAGTCGCAAAGAAATTAGGCAAGGGGAAGAGGGTTGTAGTTATCTTTCCGGACAGGGGGGAGCGTTACCTGAGCACAGGATTATTTGCGGCTGAAGCGCCGTAGGATATTTATGGCTGAAAATAAACTTTTTAATGAAGAGCTTCTGGAGGCGTTTTATATTGTCATAACGGACTTCAGGCGCGGGCTAATAGACGAATCAACATTCACGGAAAAGCTTTTCAGGATTGCCGAGAGGTATGAGAGGAACACGCTGAAAATAAGCGAAAAGCAAAAGGATTTGTTCTGATTACTCCCCGTAACTTGCTGTGCATTTAATTGAATCAAACGCAAGGAGAATTCTTTTTTCTTTTTCCGCCCTTTCCGGAGGGAGCTCTTTAAATTCGATTTTTCTCGTGAGTTCAAGCAATTCATTTTTTGAAGGGATAGACGCCAGCCCCTCGCGTATAACCCGGCCTGTCACTGTATCAAGCACTATCGCGTCTTCCGCGTCTGTCACAACAGCAAAAGGAATCTGATACGAATCAAGCACGCGGCCGCATGCGATTGCCTGCCTTTCCCTTGAGACAAGAGCGCCGATAGAACACTTAATCAGCATAAGCCTCTTGCCGTTAATGCTTACGACAATATCAGCCTTTGATTTGCATTTCTCGTTTCCGATAGAGACTTCAAACTCCATGTCTTTTTCTATCTCGCTTACGACGTAGCTTTTTTTATCTATAAGAAATTTTTCAATATCATACTTTATTAAAGACAACTCGGACTCAGCGGCATCGATTTCTTTTTTAATCAAGGCCGCCATCGCCTCTTCTTTGCTGTCAAAACCTTCAGGGAGTTTAATATCCATTTGTTGTTATTTTAGCAAAATGAGGAGAAATGTTGATTGACTGATAATCCGATTAAGGCAGCATGTTTCCTGTATGTTTGTATTCAATTTTAAGGAAATCTTATAGAAAAAAACTTTTGGGGATAATCTATCTTCAGAACAAATCTGCTTAAGAAGCTATTTACTCCTAAAAGAACAACATGAAGATTAGGCATA
>Ga0172368_10002038_pt1 | contig 26465 bp, 21 predicted proteins | sample Lak11m_FD_114540 | JGI IMG/M metagenome (GOLD analysis project Ga0172368, IMG submission 114540) | Freshwater microbial communities from Kabuno Bay, South-Kivu, Congo - kab_022012_11m | ecosystem: Environmental > Aquatic > Freshwater > Lake | place: Democratic Republic of the Congo: South-Kivu...
CAATGCTTCAAGGCTGATGGATTCTTGATTATTACTTATCATGCACTAAGTATATATCAAGCTTTTCTCCACTTCAAGTGTTTACCAATACACTTCGAAAACAGAGCCAATAAAAAAGAGCGCGTCAATTTCTCGTTCCTGCAATATATGGGATTCATGGCGCTGTGGAGCTTCGGCTCCTTCATGATGCACGCCAATACAGGCATCTTCACACCGCTTTTCTGGAACAGGGTGATGCTCGTCGGACTGCTCGGCGGCCCCATCACGATTTTTGCGACCCTCATCTACTTTTCCAACACCGAAAAGAACCGATACCGGATTTTTCTCTACCTTGGTTACGGGATATATGTCTTCTTGCTCTACTTGAATTTCTCAGGCTCGATTGTCACCTACGCGGGCTTCGAGGGCAATGTGTTCCACTACACCCTCGGCGGCGGCGCCATGATCGCGTACTCGCTCTCGTACTTCTACTTGATTCTCGCCATACTGCTGGTACTCTGGGAGCTCCGCTCCAATCACGACAAATTCCTCAAGCGATCGCTGCGCCTCGTGGTGACGGGCGTCGTGATCATGCTCTTCGGTGTCGCCTCGAACCTCTATGCCGCGCTCGGCCGCTATCCCCTCGATCTCTCGGCCGCGACGATCAACGCGGTCATTATCTTCTTCAGCGTGTACAAGTACCGGATTGTTCACTATTCCGCGGTAGTGCTCAACGTATTCTTGAATATTTTGGTGATTATCTTCTCGAGCCTGATCTACATGATCTTCTTCGTTCCCTTCTTTGGGCTCGATCAATTCGTGCCAGTCTCCGAACTGATTTTGCTCGCAGTGATTCTCGGAATATTCTCGGCGCTCCTCCTCGCGCCGCTTCGCATCGCGACCCAGGCGCTGCTCGAGAGAATTTATGGCGGGAAAAGTTTCCTTTATTACCAGGAACTCCGCAAATTCTCATCCGACCTCACCTCGATCGTGAGCCTCGAAGAGCTGGCGAAACTCACTGTTGATAACGTTATTTCAACATTCAAGCTGGACTGGGCTTTTGTGCTGATCAATGATTTCAACGCAAGGCACTTCAGGATAATCGCGGCGAAGGGCCTCGAGTTCGCGTCGGAGGCGGAGAGCTCCCTCGGGCCGTACGTGATCGTTCCCCGCAGCGATCAATTCGTCCAGGCCTACCAGATGCGCACGGTGCGCCAAGACCAAGCGGGGCTGCAGCGCACCATTTCGATCAGACTCACCAGGGGCGAAGACCACGAACTCGTCGCGGCGAGCCTCGTGCTGCCCCTGAAATTCAAAGAGCGTCTCAACGGCTTCATCGTGCTCGGACCGCGCGTCGAAAAGGATTACTACAACCAGTACGATCTCGAAATTCTGCAATTCCTCACGGACCAAGCCTCGGTCTCGGTCGAAAACGCGATCAGCTTCGAGCGCCTGCGGCAGCAGCAGAAGAGGCTCCAGGAAACCAACGAAGAGCTCATGCTGAGCCGCAACAAACTGGAAGCCTTCTTTGACGGCATCGCGACGCCCATTTCCATACAGGACATCAACTACAACATCGTGACGGCCAACTACGCCGCGCAGCGCTACTTCGAGAAGTCGCAGGAAGAGCTCATCGGTTCGAAGTGCTACAAGGCGTATTTCAACCGCGATCGCCCCTGCGCGGAGTGTCTCGCGCAGGACTGCCTCCACACCAAGCTCCCCTTCAGCACCGAGAAGCAGGACGACCGGACGCAGCTCTCCTTCGCCTTGAATTTCTACTCGATCCCCACGCCGCAGGGATCAATCGGCTCCTTCATCGAGTTCTTCCAGGACATCACGAAGCAGAAAACGCTCCAGGAAGAACTGATCCAAACTGAAAAACTCGCGGGCATCGGCACATTGGTGTCGGGGATCGCCCACGAAATCAACAATCCGCTTGGGGGAATCCTCGGCACCGCGGACCTCATGCTCCCGGAGACCGTGGAGGGCAGCGCGCTCCGCGAGTACGCGTCGGATATCATCCGCTACGCGCAGAGCGCCGCCGACGTCATCAAGGACCTCATGCTCTACTCGCGCAAAACGCGCACCAGCGCCGAGATGCTCAGCATTGTCAACATTCTTGAGAATTCGCTCAAAATGGCGATGCGCGGCATCGATTTCGGCACCATCGTCGTCCGCAAGTCCTACGACGCGGTGCACGAGATCCTCGCGAATCCCACGGAACTCCAGCAGGTATTTCTCAACCTCATCGTCAACGCGGTGCAGGCGATGAACAGCGACGGCATACTCACCCTCTCCTGCAAGCAGGAAGACGACGACGTCATCATCACGGTGCAGGATACCGGCATCGGAATCGAGAAAGAGAACCTCGACAAGATATTCAACCCCTTCTTCACCACGAAGGAAGCGGGCGCGGGCACGGGGCTCGGCTTGAGCATCGCGCACCATATCGTCACGAAGTACGGCGGCCGCATCCTCCTCGACAGCCAGGAAGGAAAGGGCACCACCTTCACGGTGATACTTCCGGCCGCCCTCCAAGACAAGGATAGGGTGCACCTCGTGCACGCAAAGGATGTCCGCCAGCTGGAGGACTCCTTCTACTTGCAGCGAAAAGTCCTCGTCGGCGAGAAGGGTTATCAGGAAGAGACGATTCACCGCAAATCGGACGAACTCGCCTTCCACATCCTCGCCTACAAGGGACTCCAGCCGATCGGGACAGTCTCGCTCCATCTCTCCGAAGTCGAGAGCAAGGTACCCATCGAAGACAACTTCAATATAGTCCGCTACCTCGATGGCAGCCTTTACGCGGAGATCGACAGGCTCGCCGTCTCGAAAGAGGAACGTGGCAGCCTCATCCCCTTCAGCATCATGGCACTCGCATACCTCTACGCGCGCGGGCGAGGCGCGAAGAGAATCTTCCTCGACGTGTTCGCGGATGAGACAAAACTCATCAAGATGTACGAAAAGCTCGGTTTCGAGATCATAGGCAGCTATTCGAAGCCGCTGCCCTGCACTGTGATGATGATGGACCACGCGTCCAAGTACGAGCAGGAAGTTTCGAGAATGGAGCACTTCGTAAAACCTTTCTTCTCGAGGCTCGTTCCCAAGATCGACTTCGCGGGCGAAGACCTCCACTACGTGATGAAGGCCATCGACGTGATAAGCGCGAAATTCCCCAAGGAACTTGCCGATCAGGAAGGGGTGGGCGAAGCGATGTAACTGCATTCTGGAGTGCGGTTTGCCCATAATGGACAGAAGATTGACATCGGCGTACAATCTGTCACGATATGAAGCCAAATGACTTGGCCGATGGACTCAGCGAGATACTTTCCCGCTCTCCGATTCTGCCAGACAAGTCCCTCATCGTCGACATCATCGCGAACCCAAAGGCTGGCGGATTTAGCCGAATCCACCACTCAAGGCGTCGTTTCCAGGAACTTAAAGAGTTAGTGCGCCAGGCTCAGGCACTCCCGCTTCGCGAGGCGCCGGTCAGTCTCAAAATGCACCTCACCGAACGCTGCGGGCACGCAGCGGCGATTGTCCAGCGAATACTCGATCGCTCGCCATCGAATGGGAAGGACAGCTGCCATCTCATCATCACCGCGGGCGGCGACGGGACGAGCCTCGAGACGGCGGAGCGGATCACCCTGCTGCCCGAGTCAGAGAAGGATCGCTTCGGTCTGGTTCGTCTCCCCTTCGGGACAGGCAACGATGGCTCGGAGGGGCGCGATCTCATCGCGGCGCTGAGCCGTTTTTTGCATCCAGCCATGCTCCAGCGCAGGCCAGCGCTCAAGATAAGCCCAAGCGACGAGGGAGGAGCGCTCCCCCGGTACTCATTCAACATCGCGAGCATCGGGCTCGACGCCTACGTGGCCGACATGACGAACAGGCTCAAGCGCAACTTCCCCGGCGACTCCTACAAATTCTGGGTGAACATGGGGACGCTCTTCTACGATCGAATCTACAATGTTGCGGATATGTATCTGAAAGCGTGGGAAGGCGAGCGCGTAGTCCACGAGTCCAAAACGCCGAGGCTCCTGGTGGCGATGGGCGCGACAGGGAACCGCCAGTATGGCTCGAATAAGAGCATCCTGCCCGACGAGCGGAACTGCGTCACCATCTCGCAGACGAGCCTCTTCAGGAAACTCATTCTCAAAGGTCCCATCGAGCATGGGCACCACGAAAACATTCCTGTGCTTACCCACTTCAACGCGGATAAACTCCTCATCGACTACACGGAGCGAATACCGCTCCAGTGCGACGGCGAGACGGACATTCTCGCCAAGTGCGATTTTCCACTCACGATGGAGCGGCTGTCCGACGCATACAATGTCGTGATGCCTGCCTGAGCGCTCTTCGACCGCACGCCCAGTTAGGCGCGCCGCGCGTTACCTTACGCCATCGTCGCAGGCATCTTCGGCTCGATCGGGGCGCTTCGCCTCGGGGGAGTGCGGCGTGACGCAGGGCTCAAGCTTTTCCTGCTGTTTGGCTTTAGGCGCAACCTTCGATTTTTCAGTGCGTTCCTTCATTTTTATGCCTCCGAATAACATTCAATATTTTTAATGTAATCAGAGAATCGCGCTTGAGCAAATTTCAGGCGCCGCTCGTGGGAGGCGGCACCCCGCGAAACGCGAAGCGCTCGATGCGCGTGTACTCCGCGCCAGCGGGAGACAGCCGCGAGCTCATGAGGTCGGTGGCCTCAAGCTCGAACTCGATAGCGGGAGGCTGAGGGAGCGAGCGAAGATCGGGAGCCCATGGCTCCTTGAGGCGCGCGAGCGTGAGGTGCGCCTTCCATGGCCGCTCGTTGCACTCGGCGCCCAGCGTCTGGGCGATCTGGCGCGCGCTCCGCACGAGCCGAAGCAGCTCGTCGGCTGGCTGGATCCGCGCCTCCACATAGAGCACGCGAGGCGCCCTGGACGAGGGGAGAAGCAAGAGGCGGCCTGTCGAGATGCAGAGCGGCGGACACTGTGCGGCGGAGGTGCCGAGGAGCGCCCGCAGTTCGGATACGGCTCGGTGGTCGAGTTCGCCGAAAAAGTGGAGAGTGAGGTGGAGGTTCTGGGAGGCGACCCAGGAGGGGCGGGCGCGATCGAACGCGGGGGCGATGGATTCGGCGTAGTGGCGAAGCCGCTCGCGCGCGGCGTCCGGGAAGGGGAGGGCGGCGAAGACGCGCATGAAAAAATTATGCCAGATAATCGGTGCGTACGCGAGACATCGAGGCGAAAATATTGCGCTTCACATGGCTCGAGCCGCCCGTCATGCGGTCGATGAGCCGCTTCGTTTTCTTGCGCTCGCCCTCGAGGTTGAAGGAGCAGGAGCAGGTGCTGGAGCTGAGCTCGAGCTCCTCCGCGCAGGCGATGATCTGCCGCTCCTCGCAGAGCGCGAGAGGGCGGATCACGGTGAGCGGGTACTTTTTATAGGGCATCACGGGCGGCATGGTCGCGAATTCGCCCTTTTTCATCATGTTCATGAAGAGCGTCTCGAGGATGTCGTCGAGGTGGTGGCCGAGGGCGAGCTTATTGAAGCCGCGCTCCTGCGCGTATTTCATGAGTTCGGTGCGCCGCTGCGTGGCGCACCAGTAGCAGTTCATTGTCTCGCCGGGCTTGAGGCGATCCGCGACCGGCACTTCGATGCGCTCGTAGGGGATTCTCCAGTCCGCCATCCGCGCCGAAAGCCAGGAGTCGTCAACAAGATTCGCGTAGCCTTCTTCCGCGAGATCCGTCGCGACATGGCAGGCGGCGATCTCGAAAGGCACGTCCCACCACGCGCGCTTGCCCGCGAGGTCCCAGGCTAGGCAGCTCGAATCCTTCCCGCCCGACACCGCGATCAATATCCTGTCGCCTGGCGCGATCATCTCGTAGCGGCGGAGCGCGATTTCCACCAGTTTTGAGAGCGTCGTTTTCGCGTTCTTCATGATTTGAGTTTAGCGACCTTGGGTGCGATGACAAAGCGGCAGTAGGGCGCATCCGGGTTGTGGTCAAAGTATCCCTGGTGCCAGGTTTCGGCGGGCCAGAAGGTGCCGATCGGCTCGATCGATGTGACGATGGGCGAATCGAAGCCAGGCTGCGCGGCGCTCTTCGACTGCTGCGCGAGCTCGCGTTGCGATTCATTCGTGAAGAAGATGGCTGATCGGTACTGCTCGCCGACATCCGCGCCCTGTCGGTTGACCGTGGTCGGGTCGTGGAATTTCCAGAACTGTTCAAGAATTTCGCGGTACGATATCCGTGAGGGGTCAAAGGTGATTTCAACAGTTTCCGCGTGACCGGTGGTGCCGGTGCACACCTGCTCGTAGGAAGGATTCTGCGTCGTGCCGCCCGAGAATCCCGATCGGACCGCGATCACGCCAGGGATGCGTTCATAGAGCGCTTCCAGGCACCAAAAACATCCACCCGCGAGGTAGGCCTTTGCGCTTGCAGTCTGTTCGCTCATAGTATCTTCCTTTTTATATTGCGCGCTGTCACTTTTCTCTTCTCACTCTACGATAAAAGTAGCGAAATCCTGATGATGAGGGAAATTTCATAGCGGGTGCTGGTCGCGCCGCGCACGATGGGCGAGCTGCCATAGGCGCCCTAGATCTGGCGACAGCCCGCGCCGATCTGTGCGGCTATTCCGTGGCGATTCGCTCTTCTCCAAGTCCAAGCGCGCTGTTCAGCCTCTCTCGCGACTCCATCGGGTAAATGACAGAGTTGATGAATGACACGAGCACATCCAGGGCGCGCTCATTGAATCCGCCCTCGGGGATGATGATGTCGGCGTACGCTTTCGTGGGCTCGATGAATTCGTAGTGGCCTGGCCGGACAACGGTCAGGTACTGCTCTACCACGGAATCCACGGTCCGGCCGCGCTCTTTGATGTCGCGTGAGAGTCGCCTGATAAATCGTATGTCGTCCGGCGTGTCGACGAAAATTTTTAGATCGATGAGGTCGCGCACCTGCCGGTTCGTGAATATCATGATGCCCTCGAAGATGACGAGCTTCGAAGGTTGAATGAGTATGGTTTGTTCGGTGCGCCTGTGGTGGACAAAATCGTAGACAGGCATGTCGATCGGATCGCCGTTCTTGAGGGCCGAGAGATGCTCGATGAGGAGCTCGTTGTCGAAGGCGTCCGGATGGTCGAAATTGAAGGCGGTGATGTTGCGGTTGTTGATGAATTCCGCGGATTTATAGTAGTTGTCCTGCGGGAGAAAGACGAAGTCGCGCACCATCTCCGAGATTTTCCGGACGATGGTCGTTTTCCCCGAGCCCGATCCGCCTGATATTCCAATTATCTTGACTGGTGGCATAACATTTTGTAGCACGCGACTCGATTATGGTAAAGGGGAAAATGGCTCGCCGAAGCGCTCGCGATAGACCACGTCGGACATGGGCACGCGGTTGCGGGGGGCGGTTTCGTCGGCCTTCTGTTTATCGGAGAGCGCATCGTCCGCGCCCGCTTTCCCGACCACAATCACTACAACCGGTACAAACTCCTTCGGAATCGCGAGCCCGGCGCGGACTTTGGCCGGCGAAAACCCCGCGATGGGGTGCGCGACGAGCCCGAGATGCTGCGCCTGAATCTGCAGCGCCAGCGCCGCCTGCCCAAGGTCGAAGTACGCGTAGTCGCGGCCCTCGTCGAGTCTGCAGTCCAGGTGCGCCGCGGTGCACAGAACGAAGTACCAGCCCGCGCGCAGCGCCCAGGCATTCCCGGGGGTCAGCGCGGCGCGCATCGCGTCGGACGATGCCACACCCTCTTCATTTTTGACCGCGACGATCCGCCATGGCTGGCTGTTGAAGCACGAGGGCGCCAGGGTTGCGGCGCGCGCGAGCTCTTCGGCAACCGCGCCGTCGATCGGTTCCGGCGAGAGCGCGCGCCGCGCGCGCCGCATCTCGATTTCACACAGAAGGCTCATGGTTTGACCTCCTTGGACATTTTCAAGAGCGCGTCTTGAATTTCATCGATGATAAAATCGGGGGTCGAGGCCCCGGCGGTAATGCCGATTCGAGGATATTCCGTCATCTCGGGGAGAATTTCGGAGGCGGTTTCAATGTGCCACGCCACTTTGCCGCACTCCTGAGCGCTGCGGAAGAGACGCTTCGTGTTCTCGGAATTCTTTCCGCCGACAATGAGCGCGGCGTCGATCTGTCCGCAGAGGTCGACGAGCGATTGCTGGCGCTCGCGTGTCGCCGGGCAGATGGTCTTTTCGGCGATCATCCGCGATACGGTGTTTTGGAAAATTTCGATAACCGCGTCGTAATCTTCCTGGCGAATTGTTGTCTGGGCGATGAGGGCGCAGGGCGTGTCTCTGAGCGCAATGACTGCCGCGCGCGCCGATTCGGGACCATCGACGACAATCGCGTCAGAGGTGTGGCCCAATATGCCGGCAATTTCACCGTGCCGGGGGTCTCCTACGAGCACTACCTTCCACCCGAGTTTTTCGTAATGGCGCGCGAGCCGCTGGCTCTTGATGACGCGCGGGCAGGTTGCGTCGATGATGCGCGCTCCCAGCGCTTCGAGTCGCGAAATCGCCGCCAGGGAAGCTCCATGCGCGCGTATGACCACGATCGCGCCGCGCAGGTCCGGCAAGCTCGCCGCGCCGGACTCTACCGCGCTGACATCGAGTACGTGAACTCCGAGGGCTTCGAGCTCAGCCACCGCCTGAGGGTTGTGGATGAGGGGACCATACGTGTACACGTGTATTCCCTTCGTCGAAGCATCCTTCGCCGCTTCTCGGGCGAGCTCTTCTGCGCGGCGGACGCCCATGCACATGCCGAGCACGCGCGCGCGTATGATTTGCATGCCTAGATAATACCAGAGCTAGGCGCCGCCTTCCAAGTGCGGGTCTTTCGCGATCAAGCCTCGCAGTCCGGCATCACCGCCGCGCATTGCCACCGCTCCGGAATTGCACATTGCGATTTCCATAAATGGTGCTATACTACTAGTTCGCAAATTTTCCACATCGGTGAAAGGAGACTGTATGGAGGCTCGCAAAACCATCGTCGTGGCCCTCGGCGGAAACGCCATCATCGAAGAGGGCACCGAAGGCACAATCCAGCAGCAGTTCGAGAATACGCGCAAGAGCATGAAGGCAATCGTCGGGATGATCGGCGAAGGCCACAAGGTTGTGCTGACCCATGGGAATGGGCCTCAGGCTGGCGTGCATCTCATCCGGAACGAAGCTGCCTCAGCGCAGGTTCCTCCTTCGCCGCTCAATGTCATTGTCGCCGACACGCAGGGCTCAATGGGATACATGATAGCTCAGAGTCTCATGAACGCGCTTCGGGCTGAGCGCATTGAAAAGGATATTGTCACGGTGATCACCCAGGTGGAAGTCGACCCGAACGATCCTTCGATGCAGAATCCCACTAAGTACGTTGGTCCGTTCTACAAGACCGACCAGGTTGAGAAGCTCCGTGGCCGAGGCTGGATTATCAAGGAAGATCCCATGCGAGGGTACAGACGCGTGGTGCCGAGCCCCATACCGCTCGATGTCGTCGAAAAGGACACGATCAAGGACTTGATCGACGACGGCAAGATCGTCATCGCGGTGGGCGGCGGAGGAATCCCGGTCAAGCGCGGTGCCGACGGTGTGCTCTCGGGCGTCGACGCGGTGATCGACAAAGACCGCGCCTCCGCGCTCCTCGCGAACCTCATCGATGCCGACGAGCTCGTCATCCTCACAGGCGTGGAGAAGGTGGCGATCAATTTCCGCAAGCCGAATCAGCAGGCTTTCGATCACATGACCGTGGAGGAGTGCGAGAAGTATATGGCCGAAGGGCAGTTCCCCAAGGGTTCGATGGGCCCGAAAATCGAGGCAGCCTGCGATTTTATACGCCGCGGCGGCGCAAAGGTGATCATCACTTCGATGGAGAATGCCACCGCGGCAATCCATGGGGGCGCGGGAACCACCATTACCGCTTAGCGCAACTTGACCTCTCGCGGCGCTCCATGCTACGTTTTCTGGAATTCTTTTTTAACAAGGAAGATATATGAACGCTATTCAGAATGGCTTGAACCTGCTTCAGCAGACTTCAGGCTCGTCGAACCCGACGGGATCGCTCGTCTCCACCATTGTGACCTTCGGTCTTGTCTTCGTCATTTTCTATTTCCTGATCATCCGTCCGCAGAACAAGAAACAGAAACAGGCGCAGCAGATGATCGCGGGAGTCAAGAAGGGCGACAGGGTTGTCACCATTGGCGGAATCCACGGCGTGGTGACGTCGGTCAAAGAATCGACTGTCGTCGTGAAGGTTGAGGATTGAACGAAGATTGAATTTTCGAAGTCCGCCCTCGCCACGGTCACTCCAGGAAAGGCAGAGGAAAAAGCAGAAGCCTCCGAAGAGCCCGCAGAGAAAGCCGAAGAGAAATAATGTTCCTGATGTGCGGGGCGCCGCTCTCTGGCTGCCCGGCATATCGCGTTTCGCCGCATTCTATACATCCATGAGAGGATTGGAGTAACCGGTATGAGCAAAATACGCCGCCTACTGATCGTCATAGCTGTGCTCGCCGTGGCCTTCATGTTCCTTTTTCCGAGTATTCAGTGGTACTTCCTGACACCGAAAGAGGATCAAGCCATCGCAGTTGGTTCCCGAGAACAGATCCGGGAATATTCGAGACAGATGACCTATCTCATCATCAGCGATCTCAAGCAAAAGGCATCCGCCAATGATGCTGCCGATCTGTCTGGGCAGAAAAACTATAAAATCGCCATAGATTCCGCCAAGAAGGCATATTCTCAGCTGAAGAAGCCCGCTCCCAAGACTTGGAGCGCGGTCGCGGTGCTTTCCGGTTTTTCCAGCGAGCGCGCGATGTTCGACAGTATCGAGTCGGTGTATAGAGAGCGCGTGCTTGGCTTGAAGAACTTGCACGCAAACGCCGTGCAGTTGGGGTTGGACCTCGCGGGCGGCATGAGCGCCGTCATTCAGGCTGATCTCAATGGCTTGTCCCAGAAGGTTGGCCACACCCTTTCGGCCGCGGAGAAGGAAGACGCGATGAAGCGCGCGGTTGAAATTCTCAATTCGCGCATCGACCAGTTCGGCCTCACCGAACCTGTGATCAGACGGCAGGGCGAGGATCAGATCTACATCGAAATTCCCGGTACCCCCGATCCCGAGCGCATCAACTCGATCATCATGGGCAAGGGAAATCTGGCCTTCTATATCGTGGACTCCGAGGCATCCGCCGCGGTGAACTCCTATCTCTCGACGAATCCCCTGGGCATCGACGAGCAGACAATGACCGTCAACAAGCAGGGGCTCGTTCCCAATGGCGAGATTGTGCGCAAAGTGTACACGAAGGACAGCTATGGCCTCGATCAGTTCACTGGCGAATACCTCGTGCTGCAGGGGACTCCTGGACTCGATGGCAGCCATATCCAAAGCGCCACCGTGTCCACGGACGCCATTACCGGCAAGCCAGAGACGAATTTCGTGCTGGACAAGTCCGGCGGAGAGATTTTCTATAAACTCACCAGCGACAATGTGGGCAAGGAGATGGCGGTGGTCCTCGATGACCGCATTAAATCCTACGCGCGCATTCAGGAACCGATCCGCGAATCTGTACGTATCACCGGATTCAGCTCGACCGAAGCTGAATCGCTCGCGTTGCTCCTCAGAACCGCGGCGCTTCCGATCAGCCTCTCGGTCGTGAGCCAGCAGGCGATCGGCGCCTCGATGGGCGAAGATTCCATCGCCCAGGGACGGACCGCCATCATCGTCGGTATTCTCTCGATTTTCATCTTCATGTTCGCGTACTATAAATGGGCTGGCCTCAACGCCACGATCGCGCAGGTGATCAACCTCTACCTGATGCTGTCCGTGCTCACGGCGTTCAAGCTCACGCTGACGCTCCCCTCCATCGCGGGCTTTGTGCTGACTACCGGCATGGCGGTCGACGCGAATGTCATCATCTTTGAGCGCATCAAAGAGGAATTGAGATCGGGGAAAACCCGTGCCGCCGCGATCCACGCCGGTTTCGACAAGGCCTTCTGGGCCATCATGGACTCCAATATCACCACGATCATTGCGGCGCTCTTTATGGCCCAGCTCGGCACCGGCCCGATTCAGGGCTTCGCCATCTCGCTCGCGATCGGCAACATGACGAGCTTGTTCACATCGCTCTTTGTATCGCGGCTCATCTTTGACTTCGAGACAGATGTGCTGAAAGCCACGCATACATCCATCAGCTGGAGGGTTCGATAATGAAACGCCTCATTCGATTTAGCAAATACTTCCTTCCTGCCGTGATAATGAGCTCAACAATCATAGTGTTGGGACTCATAGGATATTTCACAAAGGGCTTCAATCTCGGCGTCGATTTTCAAGCCGGTATCAACGAGACCATTCAACTCGCATATCCAGCTGGGCAGGTGACATTTACGGGCAAGGGAAACGCCGAGCTCACGGTGAGCCAGACACAGCTCACGCTCGTGTTCTCGGGCGCCGAGGCGCAGAAGCGCACCGTCGCGTTGGATTTCAAGACCTACCCCACTATCGGCGACATGAAGACCGCCCTCGAGAAGCAGGCGGGAATTTCAGTTTCGCTCGCGAGCGGCGCTGATGCCCTTCCATCGACTCTTTTCGTTCCGACATATCAAGGCAACTCCTTGCTCAGCCTCAATCCTGTGAAGCTCTATCGAGCACCGGCCAACGACAGCGAGCACTACGCTTCCATAGAGCTCGTGCGCGACTCACTCAAAACGCTGGGCGAGATCACGGTTCAGACCATCAGTCCGCTTTCCTCGCAGCAGTTCCTCGTGCGTGTCCGCGATCCGGGCAAGGATCCGAACTTCACCACCACCGTTCCCCAGACTATCAAGAAACTCATCGAGGACAAGATTGGCGCGGATAAAGTGATCGTGGTGCAGACTGATTACGTCGGTCCGCGGTACTCGCAGTCGCTCGGCCGCCAGTCCGCCTGGCTCGTCCTCCTGACGCTCGTGCTGATTCTCGCGTACTCCGCGATCCGGTTCAAGATTCACTTCGCGATCGGCGCGGTGCTCGCCATCATGCACGACGCGCTCATCATGATCGCCTTCATCGTGTGGACAAGAATGGAATTCAACACCACAACGATCGCGGCCATTTTGACGATCTTGGGCTACTCGATCAACGATACCATCGTCCAGTTCGACCGCGTGCGCGAAGAGCGCAAGATTCACCCGAACGACCGGTTTGAAGATGTGTTGAACCTCGGCCTCACGCTGACGCTTGGCCGCTCGATTATCACGACATTGACCACCATGCTGGCGGTGCTCGCGCTGTTCTTCTTCACCACCGGCACAATCAAGGATTTCGCGCTCGCCCTCTTGGTTGGAATGACCAGTGGCGTATACTCGACAATCTTCATCGCGAGCGCCTTCGTGCTCGTGTGGGAAAACAAGAAAGAGAAAAAAGAGAAGCTTTCAACGAAAGACGCGGCTGCAAAGGCGCCACTGCCAGCGAAGAGCTGATACTTATTGTTGACAAAGACGGGGCGCATTCGGTAGTATGTGCCCCGCGCTTGGCGCCGTACCCAAGGGGTAAGGGAGAGGTCTGCAAAACCTTTATGCATCGGTTCGATTCCGATCGGCGCCTCTAGCAACCATCGGCCGTCTCAGTCTGGGACGGCCGATTTTTTTATTTTGTATAGTGTACCCATTCACCTTCATGATATGATTCCGCGAGCAAATTATGGCAAAGAAAAGAGGCCAGGAGGGCAAGCGCGTCGGCGTGCGGCTCATTCTCATCCCAATTGCGCTGATTGGGCTGACGCTCTTTTCCTTTTTTGGACTTCGCGCGAGCGTCCTCGGCGCTCAGGCGTCACTGCTCAACTCTGCCGCTGAGAGAATCGCGCTCCGCGTCTCCGCGCAGCTTCGAGCGCTTCTCGACATCGGTCAGCAATTCCGATCCGCGGTCGTCGAAGAAGGTGATGCGAGCTACGCAGCGATAAAATCGCTCTCCGATTCAACGCTGCGTCGATACCCATTCATAAGCGCGGTCACGCTCGCCCCAGGCGCGATTATCCGATACTCCTTTCCCGAGGAAAATTCTTCTGCCTCGATAGGCCACGACCTGCTCGACAATCCCGAGAGAATGCAGGCGCTTGTGCAGGCGGTGAGTAAAAAGCAGGCGGTGCTTCAGGGGCCGGAGGTGTCCGCTGAGGGGGTGGATCTCGCTTTCCTGCGATTGCCCGTTTTCAAGGCGCAAGATCTCTGGGGTTTTATCAGCATCGCGATCGATGTGGACAAAATGCTGGACGAACTCGCGCTCAAGGATGAATTCCCGGGGCTGCGCATCGCCTGCGCCGCGCGCGCCGAGGGGAGCGGGGGCACGCGCGCGTTCTGGGGCGATGAGCGCGCGGGAATGGGCTACTCGAGTCCGGTCGGACTCGGCGGCGATGAATCTGGGTGGTCGATCGCAGTGGCATCGGCGTATCCTGCGTCGAGAGCGATCTGGTGGGGAGGCGCGATCGCGGTTCTCGCGGTGCTGGGCTATGCGTGCTTTATTTTCTTCGCACTGCGCACACGGCAGAGGCCTGAGGCGGCACCGAGAGCACGCCAGGAACACTTCGACGTATCTCCATTCAATTCGTTCGCGTCCTACAAAAAAAAGACCGACATCGACCTCGCACAGGCAGGTGCGTCAGCCGGCAGCGGAGGAACAGCCAGCGCTCCTCCAATCGAAGCTTCTCAAACAAGCGCTTCTCAGTTGAGCCCTGTCCATGTCGATACCCCCGCGGCAGCGCCTGCTCGGATTGATCGAGCGGAGGCGCCGATTTCGAGCGAGCCAGAGCCCGAGAGTTCTGAAGCATCGACTGCGAAATCGAGGGTTGAAAGCCTTGAGGCACTGGCATCGCGTCCACGGGATGATACGCAGGAAGCGCGGCCACCCAGCATTCCCGCGTCTGCAGAGGCAAAAACGCATACGCCAGCCACTGTGCTCGTGGTCGATGATAGCGAAGTGAACAGAGAGCTCCTCGTGAGGATGCTCACGCTCAAGGGATATCAGGTTGAATCGATCGCGAGCGGAGCGCACGCTTTGGCGATGCTCGAAACGCACGATTTTGACGTGCTCCTCGTCGATTGCATCATGCCTGAGATGGATGGCTATGCGCTCGCGCGGGCGATCAGGGGGCAGCACACTCACCCCTCTGCTGAAGGCGGAGGCCTCCTTACGAAAAGCGCGAGCAAAATCGCGGCGTCGCCCCTACTCGTCGCCATGAGTCCCCGCCACGACGCCGAAGAAGCGGAAAAATGCGCGCAGGCTGGATTCGACGGGCTCCTCATCAAACCATTCACGATGACCTCGCTCGATCAAAAAATTCAAGAGATGCTCAAAATAAGCCCACGCCCCGGCCGCTGATCAATTATTTCGGGAATGAACGAATATTTGTTCATGTTTTAGTTAAAAATCGGAACGTTGGCCGCAAATCAATATTTCAATATAAAAGAGTGTTTTAATTAGGTATTATTTAAAAAATGAAGACTCTGGGGGAAATTCCCAATGGGTTTGCCTATTTGACTTTCTTATGAAATGTCGATATTAATGGTATCAAAGTGTCGTGGCGGAATCCGTTGGAAGAAGCCACAATAACACAAAATGTATCCGTGGGGCACTGACCTCGCGGGCAGGAGATCAAAATGAAAAAGTACGTGTTGGTGGCTCTGTTTGCGGTGGCAGTGTTTGGTGTGGCGTTTGCGACGAGTCCCCAGACTGGTTCGCTGAGTCTTTCGGCGACAGTACCCGAAGCTTTCACGTTGACTGTTCCGACTGGGACGTTGAGCTATACGCTCGACAACAGCAAGGCGACTGAGACGTGGGCTCTTGGTACTGTTACGGTGATCAGCAACGTCAAGGACTGGACGATCGGACTTTCGAGCGCGAATGCCGGTGTTCTCAAGCTTGGTACTACGACTGAGACGATTCCGTATACGGTGACCTTAGGAAGCCTTATTGTGAATAAGTCACTTGGCGATGGCACTGCGGCGACTAATCAGGTTAGTACCGCGCAGACGAGGACCCCGAAAGCCGGTACAGGATATGCGCTTTCGCTATCCTTCGGCTCCGCAGATTTCTTCCAGGCAGGCGTCTACACTGATACCATCACTGTGACGATTACCCACGGCTAACCGCTCCAGAGCAACAACTGAAGGGCCGCCCGCCCAAAGCGGGTGGCTCTTCGCATGTAATGGGGCATGCGCGCCAGCGCCGCTTTGCCCCTGGGCGCTTCAAATATGTTCCCCTCGTCCTTGTTCGATCGATCGATTTTCTATACTTTTAACGCATGAATCGTACCTCACTGCTGCGGCGGCCCTTCAAATTCAAATTCTTCAACGCGACGCTCTATCTCATCGCGGCCAATGTGCTCGTATTTGCGCTGGGCTATGTGTGGCCCACGCTTACCGCGATTCTCGCGCTGAGCCCTCAGGCGGTGTCGGCGGGATGGATCTGGCAGGTGTTCACCTACATGTTCGCCCACGCGAATCTGACCCACCTTCTCGTGAACATGATCGGGCTCTTTTTCTTTGGTGTACCGGTTGAGCGCACGCTCGGGAGCTACGAATTCCTCGTCTATTACCTAGGATCGGGACTTTTCGCGGGCATTGCGTCGTACGCGATCTACGCGCTGTCTGGCGCGTGGAACACGATGCTGCTGGGCGCGTCGGGCGCGATATTCGCGCTGCTCCTCGCGTTCGCGGTGCTCTATCCGAAGGCGAAGGTCTACCTCTACGGCATTATCCCCATTCGGGCGCCCGTCATGGTGATCGGGTACACCGCGATTGAGATCATCTTTTCTTTTGTGGGAGCGGCGAGCTCGGTGGCGCACCTCACGCACCTCGCGGGATTTATCGCGGGAGTGGCGTATTTCCCTCTGCGCTTGGGCGTGAATCCGGTGAAGCGGCTGCGCGGGCGGTAAATTTACCCGTCGCAGCGGTTTTCGGTCTCCTGGTGCATCGCGTCGAGCAGATCCATGATGGTGTCGACAACCGCCTGTTTCTTGTCATCACGAAAGTGAAGATCGTATTTCACTGACTCGAGGAATTCCTTGCTGTCGTGGACTGGGCTCACACTGTAGATGACGCGGTCGTGGTGGAGGACATCCTCACCCATGTCGCCCGAGGTGTTGAGCCTGAGAATATTGCCATTGATCGATACGAGGCAGAATTTCGAGAAAGATTTGATGTACGACGCGATTTCGCGTACGCCCTGCTTTGAGGAGGGGTCCCAGGGGCGGTAGCGCGTGCCCGCGGGGAAGACGAGGATCATCTTGCCGTTCTGTTTGGCCCCAGAGAGCGCCTTCATCGCGGCGTGGTTGATCGAGAGGCTCCGCTTCATCTCCTGGTAGAGTTCCTTCGGATCCTTGAACTTTTCTTTGATGATCTGCATGGAGCGCGAAGGGTAGATGACAATGCGGGTATAGGCGCGCGCAAAGGCGTGGACCGCGGGATTTTCCTCATTCAGCTTGATGCCGGCGATTGCCACGATATCGGAGGCGAGAGCGTCGCCGTCGGTGCTGGCCTTTCTGAGCAGATAGTGGAAGACCGGAAGGTCGAAATTCGAGTAGTGCTCCATCAAAAGAAGGCAGGATTCGCCTCGAGAAGCGTGAGCGTGCAGGGATTCCAGGTGCTCGAGACCTTCGATTGAAGAGCAGCCGTCGAGATAGTCATCTATGATGGTGTCAATGAAAGGAAGTATGGATCGGGCGCCTTCTTGATAAACATTGAGTTCGGAAACCTGGGCTTCTTGCGGTACATGAGCCATGAGCTCACCGATGAGGTGGCCATACCTGCTCTTGATAGTTTCCATACAATTCCTGGACATTCACTATAGGCAGTTTTGGAAAAGGTGTCAATTTATGGCAATTTGGCTTCGCCGAACGAGGAATGCGGCCGCGAACTCCGCGAATCCCGCGCCGGATTCGAGACGCGTCACGAAGTGCGGCAGCGAACTCATCATGGAGCGATACCTGAGCACATTCGCTACTCCGCAGGCCATGGGGAAGTGAGAGAACATCGGCTCATCGTTTGGAGAATCCCCCAAGAAAATCACAGAGTCCGCGTCGCGGGTGTCATCGTAACCGAAGCGTGTTTTAAGGTAGCGCAGCGCCATTGAGAGTTTATCGTAGTTCCCCATCCAGGCGTTGACATGAATGGAAGAAATTTTGGCGCGGGCACCTCCCCGCATAAAAATCGAAAGGATCTCGTTGGCCGCCGAGAGAGGGAGCTGTGGCTCTTCTTCGGCGAAATCGATGGCGATGTCGTAGAGTCGCGAGAACTGGTCGCGGGCGAGCCGTGCGCCTGGAATCTGTGCGAGAACCTCATCGCGGAGCGCGATGAGCCGCGGATCGCTGTTGCCGATCGCCTCGGGGTGCGTCATTGAGGCCAGCCTGTGCCCTGCGTTTTCCCAGAGCGCGAAGGCTCCGTTTTCGCCGACCACGCCGTCGACCGGCCACTCGCGCGCGATGAGGTCGCACCAGCCGGCGGGTCTTCCCGTGATAGGAACCACGGTGAGTCCCGCGCGGTGCAGTTCCCAGAGCGCAGCGTAGCTCTCGGCGGGAAGCTTTCCGTCGGTGGTCAGCGTGTCGTCGATATCCATCAGAATGTAGCGAACGCGCCTGGCTTCCTCCGTGAGGAGGTTCGCAATGGGGATCAGGTTTTGCTCGTGGGCATGTGGTCTCATATTTCAGAAGCATGATATGTGGGCGCGGGGAAGGGGTCAAGCAGGATTGAAGCGGTTAAAGTCGGCGGTTCGCTGTGGTACAGTGAGGAATGCGTGAAGGAAAGAGGCGAAAAGGCTGGCTGGTTGCCGCGCTGCTGTTCGCGGCGGGACTCGCGATGGCGCACGCGCAGCTTGTGCGCTCGCTCGAACCGCTTGAACTAGTATCGACGAAAGCCTTCGATATTTACGCGCCGGAAGCGCTGTGGCAGCAGGCGCTTCGGCTCTCGGATTTTGCCGACGATACATACGCCACACTCCTCGATTTCTTCGGCCTGAGCCCGATGAAACGGCGCATCCCTGTGTTGCTCACGGATTATCAGACCTCGCTGAACGGTTTTTCAACGCTCTATCCATCCAATAGAATTGTCATTTTTTTAGCCTCAGCGGATCCCCGGAGCCAGCTCGCCACCCTCGAGGATGAGCTCCGGTCGGTATTTCTGCACGAGCTCGTGCACTATGTAACTCTCAATGAGAAAACGAATTTCTGGAGTGCGGCGTCGTGGCTCGGAGGCGATTGGATCGCCCCGGAGGTCTGGATGATGCCTCAGGCGATTGTGGAGGGCACCGCGGTGTGGGCCGAGAGCCGGCTCGAGTACCAGAGCGACGGAAGTCCTCAGGCGAGCGGTGGTGGTGTTGAGGGTGGCGGGGTAGGGCGGCTCAACGATCCCGCTGCCCTCGATTATGTGAGGCTCGATCGTGTGCGCAATGTTGCCCGCAATCTCTGGGATGTCTCAGGGCTCAGAGATTTTTATGGATCGGGGAGTTTGCCGTATCTGTACGGCGGTCTCTTCATCGAGTATCTGAGTACGCGTTTTGGCCCTGAAATCATATCGAAGGTTTGGAGAGCATCGGCGGGCGGCAATATAGTGAGAGGATTCGATGGAACGCTCACGAGCGACGGCATTCTTGAGCGTGAAACCGGAGAGAGCGCTGAGCTTCTGTGGAAGGAATTTTTAACGTGGATCGACGCGGGTATCGCGCAGAGCGCGGACGATGGGAGCGTTGAACTCTTTGAGGGCTATGTGGGAACGATGGGCGCGGGCGGGGGGGATATCTATTTTGTCGATCTTGAGCGGAGGGGCGTATACGCGCTGAGTGTCGAGGACGGAAGGGGAGGGGCGAAGGGGAGGGAGAGGATTTTTGACGCCGATGGAACCTTACGTAACATTTTTTTTAACGTAAAGTTTCGTGGGCTGGACATCGACTGGATCCGCACAACATCCGACAATCGTGAAATTCCCGCACGCTATAGCTATAAATTCGATACCAGAGCCCTCCACTATGAGCGTGACCTTCCCATCCCAAAACCGGGAGAAGCGCTCGCCTCCGCGGCGACTAACCCCGACAGCACTTTTTTCCTCTACGATTCTTGGCGCGATCCGGAAACCGACACGATCTATGGCCTTGGCCGGTGCGGCCCAGCCGTTCTACCCGCGCGAAAATTGCCCAATGGCCAAGTTGAAATCGCCGATATAGGAACCGCCGCCCTGCGCTGGATGTCGCCAGGATATCGGAATCCTGATGTCAATCGACGCGATTCAATCCAATTCGCGCTGCAGCTTATTCCACAGGAGGGGCTCTCGCGCCTCGCGATTCTGGAGGAGACGGGTGGGAGCTGGCAACTTCGGGTGGGGAAAATCGCTCCACCCTGGGGCGTCAGCGAACCAAGCTTTCTGGACGATCGCCGAGTTGTCTATCGCGGTTCGGGCACGGACGGCCGCAGCACGGTGCGATTGCTCGATATCGCAAGCTTCGATGCAACAGAACGTGCGATTTCCTGGATTCCGCTAGCTAAATGGCTCGGTCATCATCCAAGCGACTCGCCTGATGCCCTCAACCCTGCTGAACCACCGCCCAAATCCATTCATTTTCCCTTGAGCTTTGCCGCGAGCCGCTTCCCTTACGCAGACAGTTCGCGCGTCGGAATCGGCGTCGTCGCGAGCGATATTACCGAGCGACTCTCATGGTCGCTCGTGGAAGCATGGGATCTCTCGACCGGGCGACCAGCGACCGCGCTTTCCCTGCGCCTTGCCACAAGTTCCCTGCAGTTTGGGCTCTCGGTCGCAGATCAAGCCATTCCTACCCTGCCAGTCGCGCGGAGGTCTTCTTTGGGCGCGTCGCTCTCATGGCAACGAACCCTTGTGCCTACATATCGGAATATCTCGGCAAATCTGTACGCTGCCTGCGCGGGTGTGAGGAGCGTGTACCCGCTGAGCGATGTGTTCGCGCTATCGCCAGAGTATGGCGTATACTCGGCTGGATTGAGTGTGGGCTTCGCGAGCCTGTTCAGCTCTCGCGACCCGCCGTTTTCGGATCGGGGCTTTGCGGGTTCCGCCCGTGCCGAGTATGAGCTGTCGGACGGCGGTGGTTTCGGCGGCCTTTCGCTGTCAGGCTCTGTCTCGCTCAAAGGGTTTCTCTCAGCTTCGCTCTACGGCTCGTTTGCGCCTCTTGGAGGAGTCGCGTTTTCATCAGGGCTTCGATTCCTTGAAAATGCGGGGAATTCGCGCATTTCCTCAGCGGACCTTCCTTATCCTGAGTATGCTGAGTATCGTGACTGTCTCACCCCGTCGAATTGGTACGCTTTCGGAGAGGCGCAGGCGCGGCTTTTCAATATTGAGGTTGGTTCGGTCCTCCGCCTGCCTTTTTTACCTTCGCTGGGAATTCGGCGAATAAACGGAATGGTCGGAGTGCGCGCAGCCGGTCTTGAATTTTCAGGAGTTCCTGGATTGCTGAGCTCCGTCTTCGCGCGTACGACTGTAGATACGGCGATCTTGGCAGGGCTTGGCGGTGCGACCCACACGAGATTCACCCTCGAAGCGGCGTGGGCATTCCAACCCGTGTACGCGGGAGGAAATCCGCTGCATATCTCGGTGGGCGCGCAGACTTCGCTTGAATGAATACAGGCCGCGCCCACCGATGCTCGCGCGCTAACCCATGAGCGCGTACACCGCTCGAACATCCTTTTCGGTGTACCCAGGCACTCCCCAGAGTTCGCTCAGCGCCATCGCCTGGCCTGTGCACGCATCCACGTCCAGGGAGGTTATCCCCGCGTCACGAAGGCGGACAGGGGTGTTGATGTGCCGGTACCAACTCTCAAGCGCCGCGATAATCTCATCCGCCGCTTCGAGAGTGGCTTTCCCCTTCAAGGTAGCTCCCATTCCCAGGATTCGCTCGCCGAAGAGCTGAATGCGGTGGGCAATTTGAGGCTTCTTATACTTGAGCCAAGCAGGGATGACGATCGAGAGCCCAGCTCCGTGCGCGATATCGTGGAACCCGCTCAGCGGGTGTTCGATCATGTGATTGGGGATGGAAGCGCCCTCGACTCCTGCCTTGAGCAGTCCATTCCAGGCCAGCGCCCCCGCCCACATGATCGTCGATCGCGCTTCGATGTCGCGGGGATTTTTCAAGATGATTTCCAGCGAGTCGATAACCGCTCTGCAAACTCCCTCGACCATGCCGTCCTGGAGCGGAAAATCGCTGGTTGCGGTAAAGTATCCCTCCATGAGGTGGGAGAGAATATCGGTGCACGCGTAGGCCGTGTACTGTACGGGAATGTCGAGCGTCAGCGACGGGTCGAGGAAAGCGACCTTCGGAAAGAGGTTCTCCCCCCGGATCGAGAACTTCTCGTGCGTGTCGCCATTGGTCATCACTGAGGCGGCGTTCATTTCCGAGGAGGTGGCGGGGAGGGTCTGCACCGCGATTATCGGGAGCGCGTTGCGGAAAGAAGCTTTTCGTATATAGTAATCCCAGAGCGGCGCATCGTTGGCCGCTGCGACCGCGATCGCTTTCGCTTCGTCGATGACGCTTCCTCCGCCAACCGCCACGATCACGTCAAGCTCATGCGCTCGCACCTTCCTTGCGCCTTCTTCAGCATGGGCTATTCTGGGATTGGGCTGTACGCCGCCATGTTCAATGAATAAAATGCCGGCGTTCTTCAATTGGTCTGCGATGCGGACATAGAGTCCGCTTTTTTTAATGCTCTCTTTACCATAGAGGAAGAGGGCCCTCGTGCCGCGCTGGGCGGTTTCCGCGCCGAGCCTTTCGAGAATCCCGCTTCCGAAAATGACTTTTGTAGGTGTGATCCACTCGAAGTTCTGCATCATTACCTCCGAAGATATTGTAACTTGAATAGGGGCGAGGGGGAACAAAGAAGATAAAAAAAAGCTGCTCGCTTTGAGCAGCTTCTCCGTTCGTGGAGGTGGAGGGAATTGAACCCTCGACCTTATGAATGCCATTCATACGCTCTAGCCAACTGAGCTACACCCCCGAAATGCGAGGGCATATTAGCGTGTTTGGCGCGGAAATGTCAAGGCGCGCCGGTGCCGCGCGGCGCGGGTGCGATGCCGGAGCTTGTAATTCCTGTGTCGGCTGTGCATACTGCGGATGTGACAACTACTATGCGTGCGATCGCGGTGTGCGCGATCGGTCTTGAAAAAGTGCTCGCCCGCGATCTGGCGCACCTCGGATTCCACGATGTGGCGCGAGGGGCGGGCAGAGTCGTCTTCAATGTCGCGTCGGATAAGCTCGTCGAGGATCTGGCGAAGGTGAATATCGGCCTGCGTACCGCCGACCGCGTGCTCCTCGTGGCGGGAGAATTCAAAGCGTACGACTTCGATGCCTTCTACCAGGGAATCGCTTCTGTCCCCTGGGATCGCTACTTTGAGAAGGATACCAGGCTGGTGGTCGAGCGCGCGCGGGCGCATCACTGCACGCTCCACGCGCAGGCTACCCTTCAGGCTATGACGCAGAAGGCGATCTACTCCTCGCTCATGGAACGTTTCCAGGTTCGGAAAATGCCGGAGACAGGGGCCACGATCGAGGTGCGCGTGTATGGCGACAATGATTGGTGGCAGGTGGTCATCGACACTTCCGGCGAGGCGCTCTCGCGCCGAGGATATCGCCGCATGACGCACGCGGCGCCGCTCAAGGAGACTATCGCGGCGTCGATGCTCTTCCTGGCGGGGTGGAGCAGGGCTCGCCCTCTTGTGGATCCTTTCTGCGGTTCAGGCACCATCGGGATCGAGGCCGCGCTCTATGCCTGCAACAGCGCGCCTGGAATCAAGCGGAATTTCGCGTTTGAGCGGTTTCCCGGCATGGATGCCAACAGGATTGAGGATGCACGCGTGTATTTCAAGCAGCAGGCGCGCAAGGATATTCGGACCGATATTCTCGCGTCGGACATCGATGGCAGCGCGATTTCTCTCGCGCAGAGCAACGCGAAGCTGGCGGGTATCAGCGAGTTCATGAAGTTTGCGGCAGCCGATGCCCGCGAGATGTCGCCTGCGGGCACGAGAGGAGTGCTGCTCGCGAATCCTCCCTATGGCCAGCGCCTTACGAGCCCCGAGGAGGCACGCGCTCTCTACACTGAACTGAAGCCGATGATAGGGCGCTTCCTTGATGCCGATTGGGAGTGCGGCTTTCTCTCCGCTGACGAAGATTTCGCGGGCGCGGTAGGATACAGGCCCAGCTCGGTGCGACAGATTGTGTCGGGACAGGAGACGCTGTACTTCAACTGGTTCTCGGGAAAACCGCAGGAAATTTCCGATACCGCGGCTGCTCGGCCTGAATGACGAGGATTTTTGCGCGCGCGACTTGATCGACCCGCGTTTTCCACGCACACCGCCTTTTCTGTGCGCTTTGCGTCAGAAAATCTGCTATAGTATGAGATTATGAGCACAGATTCCTCCGCCAAGTACTGCCGCCTGGATACATCGCGCTATTCGCCGGAAGCCTCGATTTTCATCGTGTTTGGCGCCTCAGGCGACCTCGCGAATCGGAAAATTTTCCCCGCGCTCTACGATCTCTACCTAGAGCGCCAGCTGCCGGAGAAACTCATCATGGTCGGCGCGGCGCGAAGGGACTACAGCACCGAATCGTTCCGCGCGATTCTGCGCGAAGCCTGCCACGCGCACAGCCGGCATCAGAGCGAGGCGCGCGCCGGCACCTGGGAATCGTTTGAACAGCGCATCTTCTATCTGAAAAATGATATCGAGGACGGATCGAGCTACGATTCGATACGCCGGCTCGTCGTCGACCGCGAGACCAGCGTGCTTGAGGGCTTTCCTAGCGGCGCCGACCTCCCGGCAAATGTGCTCTACTATCTGGCGGTCACCCCTGAATTCTTTCCAGTGATCGCGGAAAACCTCGGTCGGGCAGGCTGCGCGCGCGGCTCTAGCCGAAAGGGCTGGCGGCGGCTCGTCGTCGAAAAGCCCTACGGCAAAGACCAGCTTTCGGCGTCCAGCCTCACTTCTTCGCTGCACCGATGGTTCGACGAGAAGGACATTTACAGGATCGATCACTACCTCGGCAAAGAGGCCGTCCAAAACCTTCTGCACTTCCGCTTCGCGAACACGATTTTTGAGCCGGTCTGGAACCGAAACTATATCGAGCGGATCGAGATCACGGTGGCCGAGCAGGACGGCATTGGCACGCGCGGAGGCTACTACGATGGCTTCGGAGCCGCCCGCGACATGCTCCAGAACCACCTCACGCAGCTCCTGTGCCTCACGGTGATGGAGCCGCCCGCGACACTCTCCCCGGAACACATCCGCGACGAGAAGGTGAAGGTGCTGCGCGCGATTCCTGAGTACACGCGCGATGAGCTTCTGCGGCGCTCGCGGAGGGGGCAGTATCGGGCTGGCGTCGGCGCGCAGGGGGAACCGCTTCCGGACTACTGCGCCGAACCGAAGGTGAAGCCCGATTCGCGGACTGAAACTTTCGCTTCCCTGGAGCTCTCGATCGAGAACTGGCGTTTCTCCGGCGTACCTATCACCCTGCGAACCGGCAAGGCGCTTGCCGAAAAATTCAGCGAGATCGTGCTTCGCTTCAAGCGGCCGCCGAGCGCGCTCTTCGCGGCGCTCTGCGGAGACTTGCTCGCGCCCAACAGCCTCACCGTGCGAGTGCAGCCCGATGAGGGAATATGGCTCTCTTTCAACGCGAAGGTGCCTGGCGAGCCCGCGATCCGCTCCAACACGCTCCGCTTCTCGTACCGCGAGGTCTCCGATTATTTCCCCGAGGCCTACGAGCGGCTGATCCTCGACGCGCTCTCCGGCGATTCAACACTCTTCATTCGGGCGGACGAATCGGTGCTCGCATGGAATGTGATCGACAAGCTCGAGGCCGCGTGGGCCTTCTCAGATCCGAGTGCCGATCCGGCGCAGGGCGGGCTCTGCATGTATCCCGCGGGCGCGTCTCTCGCGGAATTGAGCGCGCGCCTCCACGAAGCCAGCAAAGAGTGAGGGTAGCGGTGGTACTGCAGGTGTGCGAGTCGGAAGAGCGGTGGATGGGCTTGGCGCGCGCGGCGCTGATGTCGGCCTGCCGAGCCGGGCGGGAAGTCCACCTGTGCCTCTCGGGCGGGAGCACGCCGAAACCTCTCTATGAGCAGCTCGCGCAGCGCGAGGATTTCAGAGCGCTTCTGGCCGAAAGAGATGTCCACGTATGGGTGGGCGACGAGCGCGAGGCGGCTATGGACAGCGGGCTGCGGAACTCTGAGATGATCGCCTCCTCCTTTCGCGGACTCCCGCTGACGCTGCACCTCTGGCCCCTGGGGCCGCGCGAACAGGCGGCGCCAGCGTACGAACGCGAGTTCAAGGGCGCGCGATCTCGATCGGAAACTCGCGCCGGAAACAGCCACGAAGACCCCAATGAACCGCGCTTCGACCTCACCCTCCTCGGCATGGGCGAAGATGGGCACAGCGCTGGGCTTTTTTCGCTGCGCGATCTTGAGCCGCATCCAGGGAGCATCGTGTGCCTCACCGAAGCCCCGAATGAGCCGAAGCGGCGCATGACGCTCTCGTCCGAGACCCTTCTCTCGTC